>OGKA01000361.1_pt1 | contig 51988 bp, 46 predicted proteins | sample 1572211 | NCBI WGS metagenome assembly OGKA01 (sample SAMEA2582125, study PRJEB24529) | metagenome | biome: Human gut stool | place: China | collected 2011 | reverse complement strand
GCGCTGCCGCCTCCTTGGGGGCGTTTGCGCCCCGGTTGTTGGCGCGGCGGTCGTTGCGGGCCCCGCGCTTTGCGTTGCTGTCTTGCATCAGTGTTTCCTCTTTTTTCGGTTTTGCAGGCACCGCGTTCTTTGCGGCCTTCGGCTCCTGCTTCGGCGCGGGCGCAGCTGCTTTTGCAGCTTTTGCGGGCGCAGTTTCGGCCTGTTTTTCTGCTTCGGGGCGGGGCTTTTTGCCGCGCACGGGCAGCACCGGGCGCACCGGGGCGGGCACGCCGTCCCACGGGTGACCGGATACCACCGGGATCTTGCGGCGGTTCAGCTTTTCAATGCCTGCCAGATACTCCTGTTCCTCCGGGGCGCAGAAGCTGACGGCGGTGCCGTCCGCACCGGCGCGGGCAGTGCGCCCGATGCGGTGCACATAGGTCTCCGGCACTTCGGGCAGGTCGTAGTTGAACACATGGGAAAGCTCGCTGATATCAATGCCGCGTGCGGCGATATCGGTCGCCACCAGCACCCGGGTCTTGCCGGACTTGAAATCCTCCAGCGCGGTGACGCGGGCAGTCTGGCTCTTGTTGCCGTGGATGGCGGCGGCGGGGATGCCCTGCTTTGTCAGGTCCTTTGCGATCTTATCCGCGCCGTGCTTGGTGCGGCTGAACACCAGCGCGTTGACCACCGGCGGCTGCAAATTTTTGATGAGCCACGGCAGCAGCAGCTTTTTGTTGCCCTTTTCCACATAGTACAGGCTCTGCTGGATGCGGTCCACGGTGCTGGACACCGGGTCAACCTTGACAAAGGCGGGGTCGCGCAGGATGCCGGAAGCCAGCTGCTCGATCTCGGCGGGCATGGTGGCGCTGAACATTAGATTCTGGCGCTGGGCGGGCAGCTTTGCAATGACCTTTTTCACGTCATGGACAAAGCCCATGTCCAGCATCCGGTCGGCCTCGTCCAGCACAAAAATTTCCAAAGCGGACAGGTCGATAAAGCCCTGCCCGATCAAATCGTTCAGCCGTCCCGGGCAGGCGATGAGGATGTCCACGCCCTTTTTCAGCGCTTCCACCTGCGGAGCCTGTCCCACACCGCCAAAGATGACGGTGCTGCGCAATTTCAGGTACTTACCGTAGGCTTCAAAGCTTTCGCCGATCTGCAAGGCCAGCTCCCGGGTGGGGGTCAGGATCAGCGCGCGGACAGCGCCCTTGCGGCGGGGTGCGTTAGCGGTGAGCCGGTCCAGCATGGGCAGCGCAAAAGCCGCCGTCTTGCCGGTACCGGTCTGGGCGCAGCCCATCAGATCCCGGCCTGCCAGCACCGGCGGGATAGCCGCTGCCTGAATGGGCGAGGGGGTCTCGTAGCCCGCTTCCTGCACAGCGCGCAGCAGCGGGGCAGACAGATTCAGTTCTTTAAATGTCATGGTTCTCCTATTATTCTGTGATCTTCCGGCACTCGATGTAGTAGCGCTTTTCCTCCGCGTGTCCCATGCTGAAGGTCTTGCGGGGCAGCACGCCGCCCATCACGACGCCGCGGAACAGGTCGCTCTTGGCGAAGGGCGGCACTAAAAACGCCACTGCGCCCTGCTTGCACAGCGCACGCACAGCCGGCTCGTCATGCACATAGTCCACCTTTGCCTCCGGGTGGCGCTCGATATAATCCGAAATAAAATCGTCGATGGTGCCCACGGTCAGCGGCTCGGTGGGGTCCTCAAAGCTGAGCACATTGGCCATGTGGGGGCCTGCCAGCGTAAAGGGCTGCTGTTTGCTGCCGCCAAAGCAGCAGCCTGCCATGTTGGAATCGCTCCATGTAATGAGGCTCAGCAGCACGGTGGCGCAGTCCACGTTGAACAGCACCCGGTGGATGGGCTCGATCTCAATAGCCGGGGAGTGCACATTGCACACCTCTGCCAGACACCAGCGGGCGGGGTGGTTTTCTGCCTGCTCCGGGGTCAGGGTCTTTTTCAACTCCTCCCAGCAGGCCTTTGCGGTAGCCAGCGAGTGGTTGCCGTCGCCCACGGCCAGCGTCAGCGGGTCGCGGCGGGTGGCATCGGGGTATTTCTTGTCAAATTCTTCCTGACTGCCCAGCACGGTCAGCGCGTTTTCGATCTGCGCGATGAGGGCGGGGTCCTCCACCGCCCAGCCTGCCACATGGCCGCCGCCCAGCATCAGCTCGCCCTCGTACACCTTGGGCAGGCTGTCCTTGTGGGCAGCAATGGGCTCGATGAGGGTGCAGTCCGGGTCATCCGCCAGCATCATGATGTGGGGCGTTTCCAGCGCAGCGCCGGTGCGCACCTTCATGCGGGGCGGGATGCGGCTTTCCACGGTGCACTCGCTGGGGCGCACGGTGCATTTTTCGCCCCGGCGGTAGCTGTAAGCTTCCAAGTCCACACGCCCTACAAGACCCTGCCGCACCCGGCCGCTCTGCTCGGTGCGCTCTACATAGATAAAGCCGTCCACCGCCCGGGTGAGCACGTTCTGGGCGTAATCCTGCATGGTGGCGTGGATCTTTTCCACCCGCGCGTCGGCGTCTCCGTTCTCCAGATACACCTCCGGCAGGATCAGGTTCAGGGTGCTGGGCGCACCCGCAGCGGTCTCTTCTGCCCGCTGCCAGTAGCTGCGGTCGCTGGTGAACTGGTCACAGGCGATGCAGCCCCACTGCTCCAGCGGCACCTGCTCCGAAGGCAGCAGGATGTGTGCGGGTGCAAAACAGGTAGTCGGTTTCATAGTCGTTTCCTCCCCTCTTTATAAAAGCCGCTTCTCAGCGGAACACTGCGGTATCGTGCACCACAACGTGCTTCACACCGGCGTCGGCAGCGGCCTGCTCCAGCGCAGCGCGGCTGTCCGCATCCAGTGCGGTGCTGCTGGTGACCAGCAGATTTTCCATTCCAAGCGCAACACCGGTGGTGCCAAGGGCATCGGTGGCGGCGGTGCACAGTGCGTCCGGGTAGCTGACCCACAGGGTCACGCTGCCCGCAAAGCGGGTCTGCCATGCGGCGATATCCGCCGTCAGCTGGGCGGCGCGTCCCTCCCGGCTCTTGCCGCCGGAGGCACCGAAGTCCTGCTTGCGGGTGATGATGTTGGGGAACTGCACCCCGGTAAGCACCACCTGCTCGTAGCCCATGCTCCGCACCTCCTCAATGAGGTCGCCGACAAACTGCACCGCACTTGCGGCAAAGGGGTTCATCCATGCCTTGCCGCCCTTGGCTGCGCTGACGTTATCCAGCCAGAGTCTGTTTCCATCGTAGTGCACGCCCATGCTGCGGTCGGTGTACACCGACACCGGGTCGGTAAAGGCGGCAAGCTGTGCCGCCGGGATAATGCCCTCCTCCCGCAGGATGGCGGCGATGCTTGCCGCATCCACCGGGTTTTCGGTGATGCTCTGGGCAGCGGCTGTCACCCCGGAAGCGTAGTACACCGTGCCAGCGGCGTCCTTCAGGGTGACAAGGGCGTAGTCTGCGCCCTGCTGCTTCAGCTGCCGGGCGGCGGCGCGGATGGCGGCTTCATCGGTCAGGGTGGTCACGTCCAGCTCTGCCCAGCTGCCGCCGGTAATGGCCTTGCCGTCCAGCGGCTTTTCCTCCTCTGGTTCCGGCTCAGACGCTGCCTGCGAAGCAGCGGCGCTGCTTGCCGCCGCAGAGGAGGCTGCTGCCTCGGCGCGGGAAGCGCTTTCGGCCTCCAGATCCCGATCCTTGACCACGGTATACCAGGTGTGGGTGGCCCAATCCAGCACATGGGGTGCGGCAAACCATGCGGCTGCCAGCACTGCCGCCACCAGCACCACGATGCCGATGCCGCGCTTTACGCGCGTTTCCCTGCTGTAAAAGCTGCGGTTATAATGCTTGACCTTCTGACGTTTATTCTTAGCCATGGTATCCTTTCCTCCCTGTCTGCATTACAGGATGACGGAATGTCCGGTAAAGCCATAGATCGCCAGCGCCAGCACGCCGATATACACCAGCGTGATGGGCAGGCCGCGGAATGCCTTGGGGATGGCTCTGCTGCGCAGGCGGTGGCGCGCCTCGGTGACCAGCAGCACCGCCAGCACATAGCCAAGGCCGCTGCCAAGGCCAAAGCCAAGGCTCTGGCCAAGGGTAAAGGTCTGGGTGCGCGCCACCAGCACCGTGCCCAGCACACCGCTGTTCAGCGCGGCCAGCGGCACGATGCGCAGCAGCTGTGCGCGGCGGGGCAGGCTGCGCAGCAGCCACAGCACCAGGTGCTCCGCCAGACACACCACAGCGATGCTGGCGATATATACCAGCGGGCGCAGCTGGGCGCGGTTATCCAGCGGGGCAATGAACCACCGCCCGGCAAAGAAAGCCACCGGCGCCACCAGCACCTGCGTGATGCACAGCATCATGCCGAACAACGCGCTGCTGGTGCGGTCGTCCCCCACCAGCTGCACCATGCGGGACACGCCCAGTGCACGGGTAAAGACAGCGTTCTGTGCAAAAATGGCCAGCAGTGCATAGCTAAAAAACACTGCCGAGCTGCTTACAACTTCCTTCACGGTTCGCGGTTCACCTCCTTCTGGTAGTGCACGGTCAGGGTATCCCGTGCTTCCTTTTTCAGATATTCCTTGCGCTTTGCAGCCGCAGCGCGCCAGATGGCGCACAGGATGCCCAGCACGATAAAGCCGCCCGCCGGCATCTTAGCCAGCGGCAGCAGCGCCCAGCGCCCCACCGGGGCACCGAACACAGTACCAAGGCTGAGCCACTCGCGCACCACGCCCACCACGAGCAGCAGCAGCGCGTAGCCCACGGTGATGCGCACGCCCTTGGAAACGGCCTTGTGCACTGTCTCCTGCACGCGGCCGAAGCGGTAGATCAGAAGCGGCTCCACCACCAGCATGGGCAGGTAGATGCCAAGGTTCAAAAGACCGGTGCCAAACACGAAGTTCAAAATGGGATATGCCGCCAGATACACCACGGCGGCGCTGGCTGCGTACAAAAGTGCACGGGGCAGCAGCTTTTTTTGCAGCTGCTCCGGGGTAGGCTCCTCGTCCCGCAGGGGCACAAGGCGGCTGAGCAGGCAGGCCAGCACGCGGGAGGGCACCAGCAGCAGCGTCACCGCCGCCGCCAGCATCAGGCCGTTCTGCCCGGTGGTAGCCACGACTACCAGCGGTGCCAGACCCATGCCCTGCATGACCACCGGGTTATTCAGGAACACGCGGTCATGATGGGCAAACTTTTCGGGATCTTTTAAAATCAGTTCCGCAGTACGCTTTTTCATTCCGCAGCCTCCTTTCGTTCGGACGGCAGACGGTGCAGCAGACGGTACAGCCGCTCCTCCGTGCGGTCAATGAGCGCGGACACGCTGTTGACGGCCAGCAGTGCAAAGCAGACGCCGGTCTCGTACACGCCGAAATAGCGGAAGCCCATGGTGGCAGCCCCCACCAGAGCGCCGTACAGGATGCGTCCAAGCCGGTGGTGGGCGCAGGTGTAGGGTTCGTTGAGCAGGAACACCGCACAGAACAGCACCGCACCGGTGTGCAGCTCGTCCCGGATGCCCTGCAGGCGGGGCAGCAGGCTGCTGAAGAGGGTGCTGTCCGCCAGACCCACCTGACGCGGGAAGAAGAAGGCGATGAGTCCGCAGGTGATCAGAAAACTTGCCGATGCGCCGATGTGCACGTCCTTCTGGGTCCACAGCACAAGGCCGCAGGCCAGAATGACCAGCGCCGCACCGGTGCCCATGGGGGCAGCAAACTCGCCAAGCACAACGGCGAGGGAGTTCAGGTTCAGGATACCGCCGCTGCGCAGGGTATCCTCGATGGTGCTGCTCACCGGCACAGCAGAGGCGTTCCACAGGGGCAGCGGCGTATAGGGCTGCGGGTAGCGCACCACCTGCTCCGGCCACGATACCGCCGCCACGGCGTAGCCCACGGCAGCGGGGTTGAAGGGATAGCTGCCGTAGCCGCCAAAAACCTCCTTGCCGATGAGCACGCCCGCCAGCACTGCCACCACCAGCACATAGATGTCCACGGTGGCGGGCATGAGCAGGGCGATGATCAGGCTGAAGCTCTCGTTGGAGAGATCTTTATTGGTGTACACCCGATGACGCAGCAGCGCCACCAGACGGTCGCACAGGTTGCCGGTAAGCAGGGCGATGCCGCACAGCAGCAGCGGACGTGCGCCGTAGAAATAGCAGGCCATGCACAGCAGCGGCACACACAGCCAAAAAACGTGCTTGTAGTACTGGCCGGTCTTTTGCAGCTGCCGTTCCTGTTCCTGGATCAAAGTTTCATCCATATACAGGCCTCCTTACAGGCTGGCCAGTGCGCCCACAGCCGCAGCAGGGTCGGCGGCGCCGAACACGGCACTGCCTGCCACCAGCACGTCGGCACCGGCTTCCACGCACAAGGGTGCGGTGGCGGCATCCACGCCGCCGTCCACCTCCAGCAGGTAGGAAAGGCCGCGTGCTTCCCGCTCTGCCTTGAGCCAGCGCAGCTTATCCAGCGCCGAGGGCATGAACTTTTGCCCGCCGAAGCCGGGCTCCACGCTCATCACCAGCACCAGATCCAGCTGGTCCAGCCACGGTGCCAGCGCCTCGGCCGGGGTGCCGGGCTTGATGGTCAGACCCACCTTGCAGCCCAGCGCGCGCACGGCGTCAATGGTGGCCTGAATATCATCTTCACACTCCAGATGGAAATTATACAGGGTCGCACCGGCCTTGATAAAGGGCTCGGCGTATTGCAGCGGGTGGCTGATCATCAGATGCACGTCATAAAAGGCATCCGGCAGCGCCTTGTGCAGGCTTTTGAGCACCGGCACGCCAAAGCTGATGTTGGGCACAAAATGCCCGTCCATCACGTCGTAGTGCAGCATCTGTGCGCCGGCATCCAGCACCATGCGGCAGTCTGCACCCAGCTTGCCAAAATCAGCAGAAAGAATCGAAGGACTTACGATGGCCATAATATTTCATTACGCTCCGTTATTTTTAGCAATTTTTATCCCATGCGTTGCGCGTTTTGCAGGGCTCTGCCGGGCAAAAAATACGCGGGCATGGTTACCTTTTAGTTTACATGAAAACGGCCAAAAAATCAAACCCACAGCCGTTTTTTTCACCGAAAAGTCGTAAATAGAGTAAAAAGTCCATCCGGGGGAGGTTCTCGCGCCCTGCGCCCTCTCAGTCAAAGCCTGACGGCTTTGCCAGCTCTCCCAAAGGGAGAGCCAAGTCCACTGCCGGAAAGTTCCTCATTGCGCCTAATGCTTTAGCGCTGAACTTTACGGCTTGGCTCTCCCTTCGGGAGAGCTGGCGCGGGAGCGCCTGAGAGGGCGTACTTGGCAGCGCCTGAGAGGGCGACAACGCCAAAGCAGCCAGACCGCCCGGGCGGGGCAGTCTGGCTGCGGGTCTTATTCTACCGGCTTCATGCTGGCGGGGTCCTCTACTGCGCCGGGCTGCCCGGCGGCGTCCGGCAGGCGCTTCATGCCGCCGGGATTGGGGGAACAGGTGGGCAGGGTGAACACAAAGCGGCACCACTCGCCCTGCTGGCTCTCCACGCGGATCTGCCCGCCGGCCAGATTGACCAGCACCTTGCAGATGTTCAGTCCCAAACCGGAGCCGCGGGCGTGCAGGCCGCGGGAGCGGTCCTCTTTATAGAACCGCTCGAACACATAGGGCAGCGCCTCCGGGCTGATGCCCTGCCCGGAGTTCCAGATGGAGATCTCGGCCTCGGGGCCAAGCTTCTCCACGCTGAAGCGGATGGTGCCGCCCGCCGGGGTGAACTTGATGGCGTTGTCCAGCAGGTTATACGCCACCTGATGGATCAGGTCGGGGTCGGCGTAGACCAGCACCTTTTCATCCATGGTCAGGCCTTCCAGCTCGATCATGCCATCGTTGATGCGCTGCTCTGCCGCCAGTGCCACGCCGGTCAGGGTCTCCCAGATATTGAACATCCGGGCGTTCACCTGATACTCGCCGCTTTCCAGCTTGGAGAGATCCAGCATATTCTGGATGAGCCGTGCCAGACGCCCGGTCTCCTCGCTGACCAGCTGCAGGTAGTGGTTCTGCATCTCGGGCGGGATGGTGCCGTCCAGAATGCCGTCCACAAAACCCTTGATGGTGGTCATGGGGGTGCGCAGCTCGTGGGCGATATTGCCCATGAACTGTCCCCGGGAGTTATCGTTGGACTGGATGTTCTCCGCCATTTGGTTGAAGGTGCGGGCAAGGTCTGCCACCTCGCCATCGCCCTCCACACCCTCCACGCGGACAGAGAGGTCGCCGCCGCCAAAGCGCTGGGCGGCATCGGTGACCTTTTGCAGCGGGTCGGTGAGCTGACGCATCAACAGGCGGGTCAGCACACTGGCGCACAGCAGCATCACGCAGGCGGACAGGAGGAAGTTAGACCAGAACTGCTGTTTAAAATCGGTAAGCTGCGCACCGGAGGAGCACAAAAACAGCCAGCCGCTGAACAGGCTCTGGTCATCGATGGTCTGCACCGCCGCGATATAGCTTTTTTCGGTCAGTGCACCGCCCAAATCGCCGAAAGCGTGGTAGTGCTGGGCGTCCGGGTCTGCCACTGCATTGGCGCGCTGGCAGATATCCAGCGGCACAGTGTCGGTGGTAAGCTTTGCCGGGTCGGAGGCAATGAGCACATTGCCCTGCCGGTCGGTGAAAAACAGATAAGCCTCGGCGCTCTCACCGATGATCTCCAGTTTGGTGTTCAAAGCGTCCAGCTCTGCACCCTGCGGCATGGTCTCGCTGTTTACCAGATACTCTGCGGTGCGCTTGGCAACACTTACCACCTGATCCAGCGTTTCGTAGCGATCCTTCGCAAAATAATTTTTGAACAGCACCCACTCCGAGCAGCCCATCAGCACGATGCCCAGCACCATCAGGGTGGACACCATGGAGAAAAAGGCTGTGGAGATACTTTTACGCATTACTGACGCACCTCGAACTTATAGCCCACGCCCCAGACGGTTTTCAGCTCCCATTTATCGGAGGCACCGGCCAGCTTTTCGCGCAGGCGCTTGACGTGGACATCAATGGTGCGGCTGTCGCCGTAGTACTCAAAGCCCCACACCTCGTCCAGCAGCTGGTCGCGGGTGTACACGCGGTTGGGGTGGGAGGCCAGACAGTTCAGCAGTTCCAGCTCCTTGGGGGGAGCCTCCACCACCTTGCCCTTGACCCGCAGCTCGTAGCTGTTCATATCCAGCCGCAGGTTGTCGAACTCAATAACGCCCTCGGTGCTCTCGGCGGCAGCGGAGGTAGTCTGGCAGCGGCGCAGCACCGCCTTGATGCGTGCCACCACCTCTTTTGCGTCAAAGGGCTTTACCATGTAATCGTCTGCGCCCAGCTCCAAGCCCAGCACCTTGTCAAAGGTCTCGCCCTTGGCGGTAAGCATCATCACCGGGGTGTTGCCCGCCTTGCGGATGCGGCGGCAGACCTCAAGGCCGTCCATGCGGGGCATCATCACGTCCAGCAGCACCATGTCCGGCTTGACCGCGTTAAACTTTTCCAGTCCCTCTTCGCCATCGTTTGCCACCGTGACCTGATAGCCCTCCTTGGTCAGGTACAGCCGCAGCAGCTCGCAGATGTTGGCGTCGTCGTCCACCACAAGGATCTTTTCGTTTGCCATAAGTGTTTCCTCCCCTTTTATGCAGGTTTTTGCTGTATCTTCAGCCCTTCCGGGCGTTTTGACAGGCTCTTTCCTTTCTATTATACGGGACAGTTATGACAAAATAAAGAAGGAAGTGTAGTTTTTTTCACATTTCTGCCCGCACGGCGGCAAAAAGCCCCTTGGCGCTGCCGCGCCAAGGGGCTTTTGTTACGTTTCTTCCGCCGGGTCGGGGTCTACACGCCAAAGGCGTCGTCCAGCGCCTCCGGCAGAGGGTCGGGGTCTATGCCAAAGGCATCATCCATGCCCTCCGGCAGGGGGTCAGGGTCTGCGCCAAAGGCATCATCCATGCCCTCCGGCAGGGGGTCAGGGTCTGCGCCAAAGTCAGCGTCAAAACCATCGTCTACCCGCTCCGGCGGGGTATCGGGGTCAGCCGGGACAAAGGGTTCGCTGTCTACCACAGGCTTCAGGTGTTCGGGCTTTTTCCACTGGGCGTAAAGGTCTACCGTAGTGCCCGCTGCCCAGTCGGTTATGGGCACGCCGTTCACCTCGTACTTTTTGCCTGTGCCGTCCGGTTCTGTGTTCCAGCCCACAAAAACGTAGCCGCCGCGCTTAAACATACAGGGGCGCAGCACAACATTCTCGTCGGGCTTGTAGGTCACGGTCTTTACCGCTTCCACAGTGGGATCGAGTACGTCCTCCGGCAGGGGGTCGGGGTCAAAACCAAAGTCCTCGTCCATATCCTCCAGCAGGGGGTTGGGGTCAAGGTCAAGCGCAAGCTCCTCCATCGGGTCAAAGTTTGCGTGGTAGCACACGGTCAGGACTTTCTTCGCCGGGGCCCGGTTCGGGCCGGTGGTGGAGCGCCAAACTGCGTAAAGGACTTTCTTGTTCGGGTCCGGCCAAGTTGTGACCTTACTGCTCACCGTGGTTTGTCCCGGATGAACATCTCCGCCTTTGCCTGCCAGCTTGAAAATCTCGGCGTTGTTGTCGGGGTCTTGCTTCGTGCTCCAGCCAACAAAGTCTACATCTGTTTTCGGGGGAGTAAGCAACACCTGCGGGAAATATACGCCATCATCATATTTCAAAACCTGTTTCTTATTGCCGTCAGAAGTACCGCCGTTGTAATCAAAGGTCACCACGTCCTCCTTAAACACCACATAAATGGTATCGCCCTCGTAGGTAGTGGTATTTCCGCCAAAATAGCCGATATTGGAGTTCTTGCCGGTCAGGGTCGAGTTGTAAGAAGATCCTTCCTTGTTCACCGGAGCATTGCTCTCTATTACCCGGAAGAATGCAAACTGATACCCGGGGGTTGCTTCTACATTGTAGATCCTATACGAACCGCCGTAGTTGCGCATCCACTGGTAATAGGAGAATTTGCCCTCAAGCGACTGGGGACGTCCGCAGGATTCCAAATCAAATTTGCCGTATTGTGCTGCTTCCGATGTGTCACCGGCCGGGGTAATGCTAGAGCCATCGCTTTGCAGCAGCGCGGGGATAACGTTCAGCAGATAGCGCTTGCGCTTGATTTGGATAGTAAACTCAGCGCTTGTGCTGTTAAACGTATATTCGGTTTTGAGCTGCCAGACCTTCTCCGGCTGGGCAGCACCAGCAATCTTACTGGTTTCTGCATTTATTGCATTTTGGAGGGCATTCCATACCGCCGTATTTTCGGTGGCGCTCACCGTCAAGGACGCATTGCGGTAGGCGTAAGCCGTGCCAAGTTCTATGGCAGTGTCAAAGATATCGCCGTCCTGTTTATTTTCGGGGAACGACTGGGTCGCTTCGTCCCATGTTGTCCAGCCTCTATCACCGCCAAATTGCACCTTTACCGTGTAAGGTTTCTTCCAAATGGCGTAAAGGGTGCGGCATTCGGTCTGGCCATCGCCTGTTGGCAAAGTATCGTTATTCGACGTGCTCGGTCTGGCAGGCCATGTAACGCTGCTCACAGGATTACCGACACCATAAAGCGTCTGACCGGTATAGTCCTTGGTAGTGCTCCAGCCCGCAAATACTTTTCCGGCAGGCGCAGTAAATTTACAGCTTGTAAGTTCGTCGTTTAGGGGGTCTGCCAATGTCATACCGGCTGTATATTTAAAGGTCGTATGCGGGCCGTGGTAATTGTTTGTATCCTCCCTGCCACCGGTGCCGCCGTTGGCATAATAGGTTATGCCGTCCACAAAACACACGTTGTAGCAGTAGCGTGGGTAGCTGCCCGCAGCATGGGAGATGCCGCCCCCCTTTGCGTCGTGCAGAGTTTCATCAACCGGTTCGCCTTTCAGCTTGCCTTGGTACACACGGTAGTGCGTCTTTCCATCGGGGCTTACAGCCGTGTCTTGGGTGTGTGTCAGCACACCGTTTGCATAGATGGCAACATTGCCGCTGGCATCCTCATCGTACGCATAGCCGTCCTTCACACGGTGCAGACCCAGCTGGAACTCTGTTCCGTAGGGGAAAGTGCCCCAGTAGTCATCACCACCGGGATACCAGAACCAGTCTGACCAATTTGTACCATCATCCACGGACACCTTAATATTCACAAAACTGGCAATCTTGCTGCCTTGGTTGCCGTTCTTTCCGCAATCTGCGCAGGTGGCCTTGTTTGTAATGCCGTTCACATCCAGCCAGCACCACTTGCGCACAAGGTTCAGGTTGATGGTCTGGGCTTTAACGTTTTCATTAAAATCCGCTTTCGGGGTCAGGGTGCGCGACAAATCCTCCCAGCAGCGGGTATCTTCCTCCCCATCTGTTCCGGAAGGTCGGGGGCGCGTCCATGTCTCAGAAGTAACAGCAGTTGCCAAAGGCGTTCCCCACGCATCTGCACAGCCGTACTCCAGAACATAGGTTTCCTTGGGCACAGAAGTTGTGTCTGTCACGTTTCCGTTTGCATCAACCACATTCACGGCTTGAACGTGCGTCCCGCTGTTTGTAAGCTCCAGCTTCTGCTCATATACATTGATGGTATAGGTAACGCTTTGTTTTGTGATGTTAAAGGTAAAGGTAAGCGTATCGGAGTAAGTACCGCTCATAGTGGCTTGGCTGGGGTTTGTCACGTTGACAGAAAGGGGGATGGTTGCTGTGTGAAAGTTCTCAACAGCGGATGTCGCATACATAATTTCATGCGTGTCTTCGTCATAATACCATATTGTATCGCGCGTGGACTCTCCACCATTTTCATTTTCATTTTTTAGCGTATAATCCACCTTCGGCGTATCCGCACCCGTTGCGCCGTCATACGCCAGCTTCCAGTTATTTTTCTTCGATTCAATGCCGATATTCAACGTGCGCCACTGCTTCAGCTGTGCCGTAACTTCCAGCTCACCCGTATTCTCCCCGCTTTTCACCGTTACAGTGGTGGGGATGGTGACCTGATAGCCCTCGGTCGCAAGCTTATCGATAATGTTAGTGCCCGCCGCCGTGGTAACATTCTGCTCGTAGGCAAGCACTTCCTGCTCCGGCGTTTGGGCAAGCGCCGTTCCACCCACTGCAAGGCACAGAGCCAACGCAAACGCAAGGCCCAGCAGTTTTTTTGCACAATGCTTCATGGTGTATCCTCCTTGTGTGGGGTGGCTGTTTTTTGCCGCAAAACTCAAAAAAGGGGAGAGGGAACAGCTCCCGTCTCCCCTTTGGGCTCAGGTATTATTCAGGTTTGGGTGCGAGTGGTTAGTTAACAGCTGCCGCAAAGACAACCTTGCCCGTGTACTGACCGGCAATTTCAGCTTCGCCAGTAGAAAGAATGAACGTCAGATCCTGCTTAACAGCATTCGTGCCTGCATCGACTGTCAGAATCGTACTGGTGTTATTAAGTTTATTGGCAGAAGTCGGCGTTGCGGGGTCACTCTCTGTGCCCTTGTAAATTGCGTAGGGCACTTTGGCAGTCTTGCTGGTAGTGTTATTGGTCGTTTCCACGTAAAAACCATCAGTGGTGTCATACATCGTGGTGGTGTTGGAAATCGAAATGGTCAACTTCTCGCCCGGCTTAAGCTTGCAATCAGCAACGTAAACATTGCCAGACTCGCCGCGAACATTTGTATCCGCAGCCTTATAAGAGCCAGTATCTTTTACCTGATTGGCGTCAACTGTACGTTTTGCATTCAAGCCCGCATCTTTACCAAAGTCGATCGTTGCAGGAATTGCCCATTTATACCCTTGGGTAACTTCGTACTTTACTTCTGTTGTGGTATTTGTAGCGCTGTCCTTCGAGTTCTCGGTAACATGAGTAGTACCAGCCGCAAACACCGGGGTCGCGCACACGGACACCGCCAGAGAGGCTGCGAGGAGCAGGGCGGCCGCCTTTTTTGTTAACTTCATAATCTTTGTTCGGCAATGGGGCCCGCAGCTGACGGTCAGCCTTGGATCTGCCTACTCCTTTCACACCATATGGTTTGTTGATCCCCAATTCAGTTTTTTATCGTCAACACTGCCGGTCTTGCCCACCGGAAGGGGGCTCAGCCTACGGTCAGTGTCAGCTTTACGATGCCGCTGTTGGTCTTGGTGGTGCGGTCCGAAAGATAGGGCTGGCACACCACATAGGCCGGGTACTCGCCGGGGGCAAGGGCGCGGGTCATTTCCATCTTTTGCACATACAACCCGGGCGCTACAAGGCCGGACTGGAACAGCAGCTCGTCGCCGTCCTCCAGATACAGCCCAAAAGCGATGTAGTAGCACTCCTCCTTGCCGGTCACGGTAAAGGTGTACTGCTTGCCGTCATCGGCCTGCACGGTCAGGGACTTTTCGCCCTTATAGCCCTTGATGGCCTCGATGGTGTACGCCCCGGTGTCGGTCTTTTGGATATCAAAATAGGCGGGGTCGGCGTCCAGCACCTTTGTTACCTCGGCCTGAATGCCCGCAAGGCGCAGGTAATGGCTCAGCTCTACGGTCTGGCCGCTGTCCACCACCAGCTTTTCCAGCGGGGTGCCGTCAAGGCTTACCCAGTCCTCGTACCAAAGGTTCTCGGCGGGGTTATGGAACTCGAACCCCTGCGTGATCTTTTTGGTCTTTGCGGGGATGGTAAAGCCGCCCCAGCCCGGCAGGGTGACGTTTTTGCTGCGGTCGATGGGGGTCTCCGGCTTGACGTACTGCGCCTGATAGGTCTCCATGGGCAGCGCGGCTGCTTCGGACGCGCCGGTGGCCGTGGCAGCGGACTTGCCGCCCCGTGCCGCGCCGGACACTGCGATGTAGCCGCCCAGCAGCACCACCAGTACCACCAGCACCCCGATGACCACTCTGCTTGTGTTTTTGTTCTCCATGGGCTCCACGCTCCCTTTCCGTTAGAACAATAAAAAAAGCCGCCCGACCTTGTGGGCAGCTTTGATGATACGAGCAAAATCTGGCGTGCCCTTAAAAAGAACACACCTATGGTTTTGGACGATTCCGGTATGCAGAGTATTTCCGCAAAAACCGAAAGCAACCGGCTGGCATCATCCGGGAAATGCCCCGAACCTTAGCCCCTATGGCTTTGCGTCCTTGCCTTTCGACAAGTTTGCCCAAAAATTGCCCAATATTTTTAAAGATCGAAAGATTAGTTTTGTCGACAATAGTGTAGCATACCCCCCCCCGGGTGTCAACCGGTTTTACCGGGATTTTGTTTATATTTTATGTTGTATATTTTAGTAATGTGGCCGAAAACGTTTACATTTTGATGCTCTCTTTGTTTCATTTCCTTTTTTTGTAAAGTCCGGAAGAAAGTGGCTGGAGAGCCTTTTTCAGGCGCTGCACGCCGGATTTTCCGAGGGGAAAAGGCTCTTGTCCCGGTTCAAGCCGCAAAAATTGATTTCCGTGCCCCTCCCCCTTGCGCTGGCGGGGTTCATCGCGTATAATGGTAAATGTATCGTTATGCCAAAAAACGTGTAAGGAGCGTATTTTATATGAAGTTAGGTATCGTCGGCCTGCCCAACGTGGGCAAGTCCACTCTGTTCAACGCCATCACCTCCACCAAGAATGCGGAGGCTGCAAACTATCCTTTCTGCACCATCGAGCCGAACTCCGGCATCGTGGCAGTGCCGGACAAGCGGCTGGACAAGCTGGCCGAGATCTGGCAGACCAACAAAAAGACCCCCGCCATCGTGGAGTTCGTGGACATTGCGGGTCTGGTGAAGGGCGCAAGTCAGGGCGCAGGCCTTGGCAACAAGTTCCTTGGTCATATCCGCGAGTGCGACGCCATTGTGCACGTTGTGCGCTGCTTTGACGATGACAACATCATCCATGTGGTGGAGGACGTGACCAAGGCCGAAGCCGTGGACCCTATTGCTGACATTGACGCCATCGACTACGAGCTGATCCTCTCCGACCTTGAGGTGGTGCAGAACCGCGCTGGCCGCATGGCAAAGGCTGCCAAGAGCGGCAACAACAAGGGCGCTGCCGCCGAGGCCGCTTGGCTGCAGCAGCTGGCCGACCATCTGAGCGCCGGCAAGCCCGCCCGCAGCTTCGATTTTGACCCCGCCGACACCGAGCAGCAGACCGTACTGCACGAGATGGGTCTGCTGAGCGCAAAGCCGGTGCTGTACGCCTGCAACGTGGGCGAGGATGACCTGATGGAGGGCATCGAGAACAACAAGTACGTCCCGCTGGTGGCTGCCCGCGCCAAGGAAGAGGGCGCCCGCTACATTCCCATCTGCGCCAAGACCGAGGAGGACATTGCGGATTACAGCCCCGAGGAAAAGAAGGCATTTCTGGCCGAGATGGGCATCGAGGCCAGCGGTCTGGACAACCTGATCACCGCCAGCTACGACCTGCTGGGTCTGATCTCCTTCCTGACCGACGGCAAGAAGGAGTGCCGCGCATGGACCATCCGCAAGGGCACCAAGGCTCCGCAGGCTGCCGGTAAGATCCACAGCGACTTCGAGCGCGGCTTCATCCGCGCCAGCGTCATCGGCTACAACGATCTGGAAGCCAACAACTTCGACTACGCCGCCGTCAAGGCCAAGGGTCTGCAGCGCACTGAGGGCAAGGAGTATGTTGTGCACGATGGCGACGTCATCGAGTTCCTGTTTAATGTTTAAAGAAATTCGCCCTCTCAGGCGCTCCCGCGCCAGCTCCCCCAAAGGGGGAGCCAAGGTCTAAGGCTTGTTGCTAAAGTATTAGGTATAAAGAGGAAGTTTCCGGCAGTGCTCTTGGCTCTCCCTTTGGGAGAGCTGGCAAAGCCGACAGGCTTTGACTGAGAGGGCGCACGCCCTTGCTCTTAATGCTAAAGTGTCAGGAGAAGCAAGAAAGCAATTCTACTACAAAAAGGAGTCCACCATGATCTTGGGTATTATGGGCGCTATGCCCGATGAAGTAGACCAGCTGTGTGCAAAGCTGGAAAATGTCACCGTTGAGCCCTACGGCGGCGTGGAGTACCACAAGGGTATGCTGGCCGGCAAGCAGGTGGTGGTGTGCTGCGCCGGTATGGGCAAGGCCAACGCCGCCGCCACCACGCAGGTGCTCATCACCAAGTTCGGCGCGGAGAAGATCATCTTCTCCGGCATTGCGGGCAACATGACCAGCAAGATCGGCATCGGCGATGTGGTCATTGGCAAGACGGTGCTGTACCACGACGCCCAGCTGGATATGATCTGCCAGAACCCGCCGTTCCTGAAGGAATACACCGGCGACCCGGAACTGATCGCCGCTGCCGAAACCGCCTGCGCCGAAGCCGGGGTAAAGGCACTGGTGGGCAAGATCGCCACCGGTGATCTGTTCGTGGGCGACAGCGAGACGAAGGCCGCCATTGAGGCCAAGTGCGCCCCGGACTGCGTGGAGATGGAGGGCGCTGCGGTAAGCCAGATCGCCGCCAAGAACGGCGTGCCCTGCGTCATTCTGCGCGCCATGAGCGACAACGCCGACGAGGACGGCCACGAGGTACTGGTGGTGAAGAAGTTCAGCATCAGTGAGTATGTCGCCACCGCCACTAAGATCGTGGCAGCGATGGTGGAAAAGCTGTAAAAGTCTTGAAACAACAACAGCCAGACCGGCACTGCCGGTCTGGCTGTTTTGCGTTTATGTCAGTTTTTGGTCAGGTCTTTGGTATACAGGGCGCGGGTGGCGTTGAGCACGGCAATGACCATCACGCCCACATCTGCAAAAATGGCTGCCCACATTCCGGCAATGCCCAGTGCGCCCAGCAGCAGGCACAGTGCCTTGATGCCCAGCGCGAACACGATGTTCTGGTGCACGATGCGCAGGGTGCGGCGGGCAATGCGCATGGCCAGCGCGATCTTGGCGGGGTCGTCGTCCATCAGCACCACATCTGCGGCCTCGATGGCGGCGTCCGAGCCCAGCGCACCCATGGCGATGCCCACGTCTGCGCGGGAAAGCACCGGTGCGTCGTTGATGCCGTCACCAACAAAGGCAAGGTTTTCTTTAGGCTGCTTTGCGGCAAGCAGCTTTTCGATCTGGTCCACCTTGTCGCCGGGCAAAAGACCGGCGTGGTATTCGTCCAGACCCAGTTGCTGCGCCACAGCCTGTGCCACCGGCTGCGCGTCGCCGGTCAGCATGACCGTCTTGCGCACGCCGGAAGCCTTCAAAGCGCGGATGGCATCGGCGCTGTGGGGCTTTACCACGTCCGAAATCAGCAGATAGCCCGCGTAGCTGCCCTCCACGGCAACGTGCACGATGGTGCCCACGCCCTCCACGGCGGGCACGGCAAGGCCAAGCTTTTCCATCAGGCGGGCGTTGCCGGCGGCAACGCTCTTGCCGTCCACCTTCGCGGTCACGCCATGACCGCCAAGCTCCTGCACATCCGTGACCCGGGCGGCGTCAATGGGCTTGCCGTAGGCAGCTTTGATGCTCAGGGAGATGGGATGCTTCGACCAGCTTTCTGCCAGCGCAGCAGCTTCCACCAGTGCGGCATCGGTCACACCCTCAGCCGGGTGGATGCCGGTGACCTTAAAGGTGCCCTGCGTCAGGGTGCCGGTCTTATCGAACACCACAACGCCGGTGTTGGCAAGCTCTTCCAGATAGGTAGAGCCTTTGATCAGGATGCCGCAGGAGGAAGCGCCGCCGATGCCGCCGAAGAAGCTCAGCGGGATGGAGATGACCAGCGCACAGGGGCAGCTGATGACAAGGAAGGTCAAAGCGCGGTAGACCCAGTCGCCAAAGCGGGCGGGCTGTCCCATGAGCAGCAGCACCACCGGCGGCAGAAGCGCCAGCGCCAGCGCGCCGTAGCAGACGGCGGGGGTGTACACCCGGGCAAAGCGGGTGATAAAGTTTTCTGCCCGGGCTTTTTTCATGCTGGAATTTTCCACAAGGTCGAGAATTTTAGAGACGGTGGATTCGCCAAATTCCTTGGTGGTGCGCACCTTCAGCAGGCCGGTCATGTTCACGCAGCCGCTGATGACTTCGTCCCCGGCGTTCACGTCCCGGGGCAGGCTTTCGCCGGTCAGGGCGGCGGTGTTCAGGGCAGATGCGCCCTCCACGATGACGCCGTCAATGGGCACCCGCTCGCCGGGCTGCACCACGATGACGGTGCCCACCTCGACCTCGTCCGGGTCTACCTGCTCCAGCTTGCCATCCTCGCCCTCGATGTTGGCGTAGTCCGGGCGAATGTCCATCAGGCTGGCAATGCTCTGGCGGCTCTTGCCCACCGCCACGCTCTGGAACAGCTCGCCGATCTGGTAGAAGATGATAACGGCGCAGCCCTCCACATAGTCGCCCAGCGCAAACGCGCCCACGGTGGCCACTGCCATCAGAAAGCACTCGTCAAAGGGCTGGCGGTTCTTGATGCCCTTCAGCGCTTTGCGCAGCACATCCCAGCCCACCACAAGGTAAGGGATGCAGTAGAGCGCCAACTCTACCGGCATGGGCAAAGGGGGCAAAAGCTTGAGCACGATGACCAGCGCCACGGCGATCAGAATGCGCTCAAGGGTCTTTTTTTGTTTCTTGTTCATAAGCAACGCTCCTTGTTTTGCGGTGCAGTGGGTGAAAAATGGGTGGTTTTCCACAGGTTTTTCGGCAAAAAATGGGTATTCCACAGTTTTACCCGCGTTTTCCACACAGTTTTCCTGTAAAAAAGCGCTTTTCCACGCTTCTTTTTCGGTTTTTCCGCAAAGCTTGTTGAAAACCCGGTGGAAATTGTTGAAAAGTGGCGGATTTTTCCACAGAAAAACTCCCCCAGTCCGTACCGACCGGGAGAGCTTTGCCGCACATCAGATATCAAAGATCTCGCAGTCGTCCTCTACCTTCTTGCAGGCAGACAGCACGTTCTCCATGGTGGCGTGGGGGTCTGCACCCTCGGCAAACTCCACCTTCATCTTCTGGGTCATAAAGCTGACGGTCGCCTTTTCCACACCGGAAACGGTGTTGGCGGCATCCTCCATCTTCTGGGCGCAGTTGGCGCAGTCCACTTCGATCTTGTAGGTCTTTTTCATAATAAGTACCAGCCTTTCTTTTCTGCGGGCGCGAGCCCGGTCATTCTTCGATATGATCCATCCCCATGGAGAGGATGCTGCGCACATGGTCATCGTCCAGTGCGTAGAAAACAGTTTTGCCCTCCCGCCGGAAGCGCACAAGCTTGGAGTCCTTGAGCACCCGCAGCTGGTGGCTGACGGCAGACTGGCTCAGCTGCACGGCGTCCGCGATATCCTGCACGCAAAGTTCGCTGTCATGCAAGGCGTACAAGATTTTGATGCGGGTGGAATCGCCGAACACGCGGAACAGGTCTGCCAGTTCGTACAGCACCTCATCATCCGGCATCTCTACCGGCTGGGTTTCCTTTTCCGGTGCGGTCTGTTCTAGCCCGGTCATGCTGTCCTCTCCCTTCGTTTCGATACATGAGCATCTGTTCATGTGTTCATGATAGCACGCAGACGGCTCCCTGTCAAGCAAAATCTGCAAAGTTTTTTACATCCCCGCAAAATTGCTGAAAATCGCCGTAAAACGCAAAAAAGATGCAAATTTAATTTGCAAATTGGGTGCGGGTTGGGCAGGCAAAACGATTTGGAATGCGCGCCACGCTCTGCGGGGAAAGTTACTGCTTGCCTTCAGCGTGCAGGGACGCTCCGCTGGTCCAGAGGCAGGGAGGGGTGTTCCGACTCCCCCCTCCCTACCTCTGGACTCCACCCACCCCGCAACGGGCCAAGGGCTGCTCGCCCTTGACAATCCTAAAGAAGAAGTCGAAGCACAAAAAAGCTAGCGCTGCGCCAGTCGGCGCTAGCGCTTTAACACTTTTTTCGCTTCTCCATTTATAGCCCCTCAGTCGCTACGCGACAGCTCCCCCATGGGGGAGCGAGCGCCCACCCGCAGCGCCGCGCTTTCGCAGAAAGCGGCGCTGCAAATGCCGTTTGCCGCTACGACCCCTCCCGTGAAAATGCGTTTGGAGCGCTCCGCAGAGCGCGACAAACGCGAAATTTAAAATATTCTTTCCGCTGAATATGTGCAGAGCGCAGCGGAGCACATTCTAAATCGTCCGCCTTCTGTAAGAGACGCTGAAAAAATATGCAAAAAATAGTGCATTCCGGTGCGTTTTGTGATATCTTATAAAGGTGTGTAACCACAAATAACACAACTGCGTCCATAGGACGCATAAGGAGGAACTGTATATGAAGCTGGAAACCGGGATCTGCGGCGAGCAGAGCGTGCGCGTGAGCGCAGAGAACACCGCAAAGACCATGGGCAGCGGCACGCTGGACGTGTTTGCTACCCCTGCATTGGTGGCACTGGCCGAAAAGACCTGCTGGCAGAGCGTTGCCCCTGCGCTGGAAGCGGGCAGCGGCACCGTGGGCACCAAGCTGGAGCTGGAGCACACCGCACCCACCCCGGTGGGCATGACCGTGACCTGCCACAGTGAGCTGGTGGCTGTGGAAGGCCGCAAGCTGACCTTTAAGGTGACGCTTGCGGACGAGAAAGGCCCTGTGGGCGGCGGCACCCACGAGCGCTTTATCATCTTTGAGGAAAAGTTTGCCGCTAAGGCCGAGGCCAAAAAGGGCTAAGGATCGTCCGGTTCTGTTTCGTCCAGCCGCAGCGGCGGCAAGTCTGCGGCCAGCAGCTGCTGCTCGGCGCGGGTCTGCGCGTCCTGCAAAAGCTGCACAGCCTGCACACTGGCGCGGAACAGTTCAAAGTACATGGCCTTGTAATCCGGCACGGTGCACACCCCCTTTGCATTTCTGTGGGTAGTCTGCCCCGCAGCCTGCGCCCCGATACGCCGGACGAACCCCGCAGACAATGATTGACACCTGATATGAGGAGCTTATGAAAAACAAAAATCTTTCTTGGGCGGGGGCGCTGTTCGTCTTTGCCCTGCTGCTGTGGTGCACGGCGGTGACCCCCGGCAAGGTAGCCGACCCCGCCACCTACACCTGTGCGGTGTACAGCACCTTCTTTTCCCTGCTGCCGCCGGTCATTGCCATCGTGCTGGCGCTGAACACCAAGGAGGTGTACACCTCGCTGTTGGTGGGCATTGCCTCCGGTGCGCTGCTGTACGCCAACGGCAACCTTGAGCTGGCACTGAATACCCTGTTCTTCAACGAGGACGGCGGCATGATCACCAAGCTGTCGGACTCCAGCAACGTGGGCATTCTGGCCTTTCTGGTGATGCTGGGCATTCTGGTGGCACTGATGAACAAGGCGGGCGGCTCGGCAGCCTTCGGCCGCTGGGCGTCCACCCACATCCACAGCCGGGCGGGCGCACAGTTTGCCACCCTGCTGCTGGGCGTGATGATCTTTGTGGACGACTACTTCAACTGCCTGACCGTTGGTTCGGTGATGCGCCCGGTGACCGACCGGCAGAAGGTGTCCCGCGCAAAGCTGGCCTACCTGATCGATTCCACCGCCGCGCCCATCTGCATCATTGCGCCGGTGTCCAGCTGGGCGGCTGCGGTCACCTCCAGCGTCCCGGCGGGCTCCGGCATCAACGGCTTCACCATGTTCCTGCGCACCATTCCTTATAACTATTACGCCGTCATGACCGTGGTGATGAGCCTGTTCCTCATCTTTACCGGGGCAGAGTTCGGCCCCATGAAGCTGAACGAGGACAACGCCAAAAACGGTGACCTGTTTACCACCGCCGACCGTCCCTATGGCGACGATGTGGACGACGGCAGCGACACCAACGGCCATGTCATCGACTTGCTTGCGCCGGTGCTGGTGCTGATTGCGGCCTGCATCTTCGGCATGGTGTACACCGGCGGCTTCTTTGAGGGCGTGGACTTCATCACCGCCTTTGCGGACTGCAGCGCCTCGGCGGGTCTGGTGCTGGGCAGCAGCATTGCCCTGCTGTTCACCTTTGTATTTTACCGGGTGCGCGGCGTGATGACCTTTCAGGACTTTGCCGCCTGCATCCCCGAGGGCTTCAAGGCCATGGTCAGTCCCATGCTGATCCTCTCGCTTGCATGGACGCTGTCCGGCATGACCGGCCTGCTGGGCGCAAAGTATTATGTGGCAAACCTGCTGGGCAGCTCTGCGGCGGCTTTGCAGTATCTGCTGCCGTTCATCATTTTCCTTGTGGCGGTGTTCCTTGCCTTTGCCACCGGCACTTCCTGGGGCACCTTCTCCATCCTGATCCCCATCGTCTGTCAGGCCTTCCCGGACGGCGAGATGCTGGTGGTGTCCATTGCCGCCTGCCTGTCCGGCGCGGTGTGCGGCGACCACTGCTCCCCCATCTCGGATACCACCATCATGGCCTCGGCGGGCGCGCATTGCAGCCATGTGAACCACGTTTCCACCCAGCTGCCCTACGCCATTACGGCGGCGGCCTGCTCGGCGGTGTGCTACATCATCACCGGCCTTGCACAGGCGGTGCTGGGCAGCCGCGCAAGCCTTGTCACCTCGCTGGTGCTGCTGGTGGTTGCCATCGTGCTGGAACTGGCGGTGCTCAGCGTCATCCGCGCCCGCACCCGGGCAAAAACTTCCGGGGATGCTGCGTAAAATTTCGCTATGCAGCGGGGCATTTTCGTGGTATACTGAACGTATAGTAAAAAAGTTGAACCATTGGAGGCGCATGACCCATGCTGGAAAAAGCTTTTCAGGACGTCTACACCAAATTCAAGCTGCATTTTTATCAGAACGTGTTCCAGCGTTTTGCCACCCGTGAGGCTACCCTGACCACGGTGGAGTCCTTCTGCATGGAGGGCATCATGGCCATGGGCGAGCCCACCATTGCGGAGTTTTCCCGCATGATGCAGATCTCCACCCCCAATGCGGCGTATAAGATCGGCAGTCTGGTGAAAAAGGGCTATGTGGAAAAGATCCAGTCCACCACCGACCGGCGGGAGTACCATCTGCGCCCCACCCAGAAGTATATCGACTACTACAACATCAGCTACTCTTACCTGCACACCGTAGTGGAGCGTGCCCGGCAGCGCTTTACCCCCGAGGAATGCGCCAAGCTGGAACAGATGCTTACCATCGTGAGCACCGAGCTGATGCCGGAACTGGACATACTGAAAAAAGGCGAGGACTAAAAACGATAAAACGGCTGCTGCACAAAAACGTGCAGCAGCCGTTTTGCGTTGAACGTTTTAGAATGGCTTCCGCTACGCTCTAGCCATATTCAGCGGAAAAATTATTTTAAATTTCGGGGTTCAGAAACGCCTGCGGGCGTTTCTGAACCCCATTTTCACGGGAGGGGTCGTGGAGGAAAACTGCCGACCAACCGTTGCACCCCCTCCCCGTGAAAAAGTAAATCGGGAAAATCCGCAGATTTTCCCGATTTACATATAAAAATAAAATTCCGCTATTGATGCGCAGAGCAGCGCGGCGCGTATTTCCAATCGTTACAGCACCATAAACAGCGTACCGGCGGTGATGAGGGCACAGCCGATGAGGCTTTTGGCGGTAAAGGGCTCGTGCAGCACCACAAAGGCCAGCGCAAGAGTGATGACCACGCTGAGCTTATCAATGGGCACTACCTTGGACGCTGCACCCACCTGCAACGCGTGGTAGTAGCACAGCCAGCTTGCGCCGGTGGCAAGGCCGGACAGCACCAGAAACAGCCAGCTGCGGCGGGAGATCTCCGCAATGCCGGTCTGGGTGCCGGTGAGGAACACCATGCCCCAGCTCATCAGCAGCACCACCGCCGTGCGGATGGCGGTGGCAAGGGTGGAGTTGACCCCCTCGATGCCGATCTTTGCCAGAATCGAGGTAAGGGCGGCAAACACCGCCGACCCCAGCGCGTAAACGAACCACATGGCAAACGCCTCCTTTTTTGCCCAGTATACGACTTTGTGCGGCGGAATACAAGGCTGCCAAGAGGAGGACGATTTGGATTGCGCGTCGCGTTGCTCTGCGCATAGTCAGCGGAAAGAATATTTATAATTTCGGAGCACCGGAGCTTCTGCGGACGTTCCGGTGCTCCATTTTCACGAGAGGGGCTGATGGGTTGAAAAATTTTCGCCTTTCTGTACAAACGCACTGAAAAATTGTAGGATAAGAATGGAAAAGATGTCACTTTCACGCTTTACAACTTTACCTAGATAAAGTAAAATAAAAACAGAAGCCTTTCATTCTGTGGTGCGGAGGATGCCGCGCCGGATGTTTTTGTGTATAGAGACGCCGGAATTGTGCCGGTGCAGGGAAAGAAACAAGGGAAAAGAACCACGGGAAAGGAAACGAGGGAGCGAAATGGAGTTCAGTCTGGAGCATTTGCAGCCAAAGGAGCGTGCCTCCTTTGCGCTGCGCAGCCTGTACGAGACGGCAGGCTGCCGCAAGTACCACATGGGACGGTTCGAGGAGTACAGCCTGTATCAGGAGAACCGCAGCTTTCTGTCGTCGGAGCAGGTCATCACCTTTACCGATTTGGACGGCCGTCTGCTGGCGCTCAAGCCGGACGTGACCCTGTCCATCGCCAAGACGGCGCAGCCCGCCCCGGGCGAGACACTGCGGTACTACTACCACGAAAACGTCTACCGTCCCTCTGCCGAAAGCCACACCTTTAAAGAGATCTCCCAGATGGGTCTGGAGTTGCTGGGCGCTGTGGGCGAAGCTGAGGTGCAGCAGGCGGTATGTCTGGCGGCGCAGTCGCTGGCAACGCTGGGCGCAGAGTGGGTGCTGGAGGTCAGCCACATGGGCTACCTGTTCGGCCTGTTCGATGCGCTGGGCGTGCCGGAAGCCGCCCGGGCGCAGCTGCTGGAAAAGCTGCGGCAGAAGAACGCCCACGAGCTGCGCGCCGCCGCGCTTTCTGCGGGGCTTCCCGAAACGGCGGCAGACGCCTTGTGCGGGGTGCTGGAGCTTTCCGGCGGCTACGCGGCTACCCTTTCCAAGGCGGCAGCGCTCTGCCGCAACCCCGCCATGACCGCCGCCGTGGCAGAGCTGACCGCCTTAGCCCCCACGCTGGGACAGGCGGGCGGCAGCATCCGGTTAGACCTGACCTTAGCCGGTGAGATGGAATACTACAACGGCCTTGTGTTTCAGGGCTATCTCAAAGCCCTGCCCCGCCCGCTGCTGAAGGGCGGGCGGTACGATCTGCTGATGCAGAAGTTCACCCCCGGGGCGGGTGCCATCGGCTTTGCGGTGTATCTGGATGAGCTGGACCGGCTGAACGCGATGCCGCCGGTACAGCATCAGGACACCGGCAAGGTGATGCTGAACGTGGCGCTGCCCAAGGGGCGGCTGGGCGACAAGGTGTATAATCTGCTGGCGGGCATCGGCTACGGCTGCCCGGAGGACTACAACGCCACCCGCAAGCTGGTGGTGGAAAACCCGGCGGCGGGCATCCGGTATTTTCTGGTCAAGCCCAGCGACGTGGCCATCTATGTGGAGCACGGCGCTGCCGATGTGGGCATCGTGGGCAAAGATATCCTGACCGAGGCCGCCGCCGATGTGTACGAACTGCTGGATACCGGCCTTGGCCGCTGCCGGATGTGCGTAGCCGCCCCGGCGGGCTACCGGGACGACCCCAGCCGCCCGGTGCGGGTAGCCACCAAGTTCGTCAACATTGCAAAGCGCTACTACGCCTCCATGGGGCGGGATATCGATATCATCAAGCTGAACGGCTCCATCGAGCTGGCCCCCATCCTTGGGCTTTCGGATGTCATTGTGGACATCGTGGAGACCGGCACCACCCTGCGGGAGAACGGCCTGCAGGTGGTCACCGAGTTCATGCCCATCTCGGCGCGGTTCATCGCCAACAAGGCCAGCTACCAGTTCAAGCACCGGCAGATGGACACTATGCTGGAAAAGCTGCGCGACACCTTGCACAAGCAGGAGGAAGAGAAATGATCAAGCTGTATAATTTTGACGAGCTGAAGCCGGAGGAAATTCTGAACCGGGACATCCGCGCCGAGAAGAACGTAGAGGACGTGGTGGACGCCATCATTGCGGACGTGCGCGCCCGGGGCGACGACGCCCTGAAGGACTACGCCCTGAAATTTGACGGTGCAGCAATCGAAAATTTACAGGTGACGCAGGCCGAGATCGACGAAGCCTTTGCGGGCATGGACCCCTATTTCCTCGAGACCCTGCGGCAGGCGGCGGAGAACATCGAGCAGTTCCACCGCCAGCAGGTGCACAAGAATTTTGTGATGAACGACCGCCCCGGCATTGTACTGGGGCAGAAATACACCCCCATTGAAAAGGCGGGCGTCTATGTGCCCGGCGGCACGGCGGCGTACCCTTCCACCGTGCTCATGGACGTCATCCCCGCCAAGGTGGCAGGGGTGTCCGAGATCGTCATGACCACCCCCGCCGGGAAGGACGGCAAGGTGAACCCGGTCATTCTGGCCGCTGCCGCCACCGCCGGGGTGACCAAAATTTTCAAGACCGGCGGCGCACAGGCTGTGGCGGCGCTGGCCTACGGCACCCAGAGCATCCCGGCGGTGGATAAGATCGTGGGCCCCGGCAATATCTACGTTGCCACCGCCAAACGCAAGGTGTTTGGCAAGGTGGGCATTGATATGATCGCGGGCCCCAGCGAGATTCTGGTGCTGGCAGACGGCAGCTGCAATCCCGCGTGGGTGGCGGCAGACCTGTTAAGTCAGGCCGAGCACGACAGGCTGGCAAGCCCGGTGCTTGTCACCGACAGCGCAGCCCTTGCCAAGGCGGTACAGGCAGAACTGGAAGTACAGATCCCGCAGCTGCCCCGCGCCGCCATTGCCCGCGCCAGCGTGGATGACAACGGCAAGATCATCCTCTGCACCGACCTGCACAAGGCCATCGAGGCCTGCAACATCATCGCGCCGGAGCACTTGGAGGTCTGCGTGGAGGACCCCTTCGGGGTGCTGAACGAGATCCGCAACGCGGGCAGCATCTTCCTTGGCCGCAACGTGCCGGAAGCGCTGGGCGATTACTTTGCGGGCCCCAACCACACCCTGCCCACCAGCGGCACCGCACGCTTTTCCAGCCCGCTGGGCGTGGACGACTTCGTCAAGAAGTCCAGCTTCATCTACTATACCCGGGACGCGCTGGAAGCCGTTGCGCCCCGCATTGCAGACTTTGCCGAGCGCGAGGGTCTGCACGCCCACGCCCGCAGCGTAACCATCCGGTATGAGAAATAAATAAGGAAGCGCCCTCATCAGGCTCAGCCGGATGAGGGTGCACCGCCGACAGAACCCAAAGAGGAAACCATTATGAGTCGTTTTCTTTCCCCTGCTCTGTCCGCTGTCACTCCCTACACGCCCGGGGAGCAGCCGCAGGATCAGCAGTACATCAAACTGAACACCAACGAAAGCCCCTATCTGCCGTCGCCCCGGGTGGTGGCAGCCGTGAGCGAAACCGAGGTGGAAAAGCTGCGCCTTTACTCCGACCCCGCCTGTGCCCAGCTGCTGCGCACGGCGGCGGCGCATTTCGGCTTGCAGCCTTCCCAGGTCATGCCCGGCAACGGCAGCGATGAGAACCTGTTCTTTGCGCTGCGGGCTTTCTGTGACGAGAGCCACCCGCTGGCCTTTGCGGATATCACCTACGGCTGCTACGGCGTGTGGTGCAGTTTGCTGCACATCCCCACCCATATCATCCCCTTAAAAGAGGACTTCACCCTTGACCCCGCCGATTACCACGGCCTGCACGAGACCATCGTCATCGCAAACCCCAACGCCCCCACCGGACTGTGCCTGCCCCGGGATGCCATCGAGGGCATTTTGCGATCGAACCCGGACAGCGTGGTCATTGTGGACGAAGCCTATGTGGACTTTGGCGGCGAGAGCTGCGTGCCCCTCATCGACCAATACGAAAATCTGCTGGTGGTGCAGACCTTCTCCAAATCCCGGCAGCTGGCGGGTGCGCGGCTGGGGCTTGCCATGGGCAACGCGGCGCTGATCGCTGACCTGAACCGGGTCAAGTTCAGCCTGAACCCCTACAACATCAACCGCCTGACTTTGAAGGCCGGGCAGGCTGCGCTGGAAGATACTGCCTACTTTGAAAAGACCCGCGCCGCCATTATGGACACCCGCGCATGGACGATGCAGCAGCTGACCGACCGGGGCTTTACCGTGCTGGACAGCTGCGCAAACTTTGTATTTGCCAGCACAGATCGGATAAACGGCGGTGTGCTATACAAAAAGTTAAAAGAAAACGGCATTCTGGTGCGGCATTTTGATGCGCCACGCATTGAAAACTGGCTGCGCATCACCATCGGCACGCCGGAGCAGATGCAGGCGCTGATGGACGCTGTGGACAAAATACTGGAGGTGTGACAATGGCAGAGCGCATGGTAACGCTGGAACGCAACACCAACGAGACCCAGATCGAGCTGACCCTTGATCTGGACGGCACCGGCCGATACGAGATCGATACCGGGTGCGGCTTTCTGAACCACATGCTGGAGCTGTTTGCCCGGCACGGACGGTTCGATCTGGTGCTCACCTGCCACGGCGATGTGCAGGTGGACTACCACCACACCACCGAGGACGTGGGCATTGCGCTGGGACAGGCCTTTGCCCGGGCGCTGGGCGAGATGCGCGGCATCTGCCGCTACGGCAGCTTCTACCTGCCCATGGACGAGGCGCTGGTGCTGTGCGCGGTGGATCTTTCCGGGCGCTGCACCCTGAACTGGGACATCCGCTGCCAGACCGAAAAGGTGGGCGATTTTGACGTGGAGTGCGCCAAGGAGTTCTGGTACGGCTTTGCCCGCAGCGTGCCCGCCACCGTCCATTTTGTGCAGTTTGCGGGCGAGAACACCCATCACATTCTGGAAGCCTGCTTCAAAGGCGCGGGCCACGCGCTGGCCGAAGCCGTGCGCATCGACGCGGCACACCGGGACGAGATCCCCTCCACGAAAGGACTGCTGGTATGATCGCCATTCTTGATTACGGGGTGGGCAACCTGTTCAGCCTGCGTTCCAGCTTGCAGCAGCTGGGGCTGCAGGCGGTGGTCACCGCCGACGCCGATGCCATCCGCGCCGCCGACCGGCTTATCCTGCCGGGGGTGGGCGCATTCGGGGATGCCATGGCAAAGCTTACCGCCACCGGCCTTGTGCCAGTGCTGAAGGAGCAGGCGGAAGAGAAGCCCCTGCTGGGCATCTGCCTTGGGATGCAGCTGCTGTTTGAAAAAAGCTACGAATACGGCGAGCACGCCGGGCTGGGTTTTATCAAAGGCGAGGTCTGCCCGCTGGGGCCCGATCTCGCGGACAAAAGTCTGAAAGTACCGCAGATGGGCTGGAACGCCTTGCACATCGTAAAGGACGACCCCCTGTTCCGCTACATCCGCGAGGGCGAGTATGTGTACTACGTTCACAGCTACTACGGCAAAAACTGCGCCGAAAGCACCCTTGCCGTCAGTGATTATTCCATCCCGGTCACCGGCGCGGTGCGGGCGGGGCGGGTGTACGGCACCCAGTTCCACCCGGAAAAGAGCGGCGACACCGGGCTCAGAATTCTGAAGGCGTTCAGCGAATTGTGAGCGGGCACGCCCTCTCAGGCGCTCCCGCGCCAGCTCCCCCAAAGGGGGAGCCAAGCCGTTAAGTTCGTTGCTAAAGTATTAGGTATAACGAGGAGGTTTCCGGCAGTGCTCTTGCCTCTCCCTTTGGGAGAGGTGGATTTGCGAAGCAAAGACGGAGAGGGCGCAAGCCGTTGACTTCAGCACTAAAGTATTAAGCGCTATGAGAAAGCTATCGGGAGCACCTGAGAGGGTTCGTTTCTAAAGGAGAAACAACGATGCAATTATTTCCAGCCATTGACCTGCGCGGCGGGCAGGTGGTGCGCCTGACACAGGGCGACTACGACCGCATGACCGTTTACGGGCAGGACCCCTGCGCACAGGCACGCAGTTTTGTAGCCGCCGGGGCAAAAAATCTTCATGTGGTAGACTTGGACGGTGCCAAGGACGGCACCCTTTCCAACTACGACACCATTGCCGCGCTGGCAAAGCAGGGCGGTTTGTACATCGAGGTAGGCGGTGGCATCCGCACCGAGGAGCGCATTGAAAAATACCTTTCCCTCGGAGTGGGGCGCTGCATTCTGGGCAGCGTGGCGGTGACGGATTTTGCCTTTACCGCCCGGATGCTGCAAAAATACGGCGACAAGATCGCCGTGGGCGTGGACGCAAAAGACGGCTATGTTGCCATCCACGGCTGGAAGGAGGTCAGCGCCGAGCCGGGCGTAGCCTTCTGCAAGCGGCTGGCAGAGGCCGGCTGCACCGCCATCATCTATACCGACATTGCCTGTGACGGCGCGATGCAGGGCACAAACCTGAGCCTTTACCGTCAGCTTGCGGCAGAGGTGCCCGGGGTGGCCTTTACCGCCAGCGGCGGCATCTCCTCCGAGGCAGAGCTGCTGGAATTGCAGCAGATGGGCACGGCAGCGGCCATTCTGGGCAAAAGCCTGTACACCGGCGCGCTGGACCTTGCCCGCTGCGTGCAGCTGGTGCAGGACTGAGAAAGAGGGAGCTTTATGATAACCAAACGCATCATCCCCTGTCTGGACGTACGCGACGGCCGGGTGGTCAAGGGCACAAACTTTGAGGGCATCAAGGACGTGGCCGACCCGGTGGAGATGGCACGGCTGTACAACGCCGCCGGGGCGGACGAGCTGGTGTTTTACGATATCACCGCCAGCTTTGAGGGACGCGCCCTCTTTACCGACATCCTGACCCGGGTGGCGGGAGAGATTTTTATCCCCCTGACCGTGGGCGGCGGCATCAACACACTGGAGGATTTTGACCGGGTGCTGAAATGCGGCGCGGATAAGGTAAGCGTCAACTCCGGCGCGCTGAAAGATCCCGGGCTGATCCCCGCCGCCGCGCAGCGCTACGGCGACCAGTGCGTGGTGCTTTCCGCAGATGTGAAGCGGGTGAACGGACAGTTCCGGGTGTTCGCCAAGGGCGGGCGCGAGGACACCGGCCGGGATGCGCTGGACTGGATCAGCTGGTGCGCCGCCCACGGCGCGGGCGAAATATGCCTGAACAGCATCGACACCGACGGCGTGCGCAACGGCTTCGACCTTGAAATGCTGGACGCGGTGGCCGCCCGGGTGAATATCCCCATCATTGCCAGCGGCGGCGCGGGCAAAAAAGAGGATTTTCTGGAGCTGTTCCACCACAAGGGCATCGACGCCGGGCTGGCGGCGGGCATCTTCCACCAGAAGCTGCTGGGCATCCGGGAGCTGAAGGAGTACCTGAACGCAAGCGGCGTGGAGATGCGGCTGTAAAAGCGCATAAAACCCTTGCATTTTTGTCTTGAATACGATAAAATACACAATATCCCCATCCGGGGAGGGAGAACCGTCATGGAACTGAAATTTGATGAAAAAGGCCTGATCCCCGCCATCGTGCAGGATCACTACACAAAGCAGGTGCTCACCCTTGCCTACATGAACGCCGAAACGCTGGCGCTGACCATTGCCGAGGGACGCACCGTATTCTGGAGCCGCAGCCGTCAGGAGATCTGGCGCAAGGGCGAGACCAGCGGCAATGTGCAGCGGGTGGTGTCCATTACCGCCGACTGCGATGCCGACGCACTGGTGGTAGAGGTCGTGAAAGACGGCCCCGCCTGCCACACCGGGGCAGAGAGCTGCTTTTTCAACGAAGTATACGTCTCCCCGGAGCTGAAGCAGTTCAGCTGGCAGGGGCTGTATAACCTCATCAAGGGCCGCAAGGATACCCCCACGGAGGGCAGCTACACCACCTACCTGTTTGAAAAGGGCAAGGAGAAGATCCTGAAAAAGGTGGGCGAGGAGTGCACCGAGGTCATCATTGCGGGCGAAAAAGAGGACAAGGCCGAGACGGTCTACGAGATCAGCGACCTTGCCTATCATGTGCTGGTGCTGATGGTCAGCGCGGGCATCACCGTAGAGGATGTGACCCGGGAGCTGGAAAAGCGTCATGTGATCGACCACAAGGTCAAGCAGGAAAGGATGCAGTGAGAAGCCTATGGCAGATTACAGAAAATCCAGCGTACATTGCCACTCTACCCTGTGTGACGGCAAGAACACCCTGCAGGAGATGGCGGGTGCCGCCTGTGCGCAGGGGCTGACCACCCTTGGGTTCAGCGGCCACAGCTACACAACGCCCGACCGCGAATACTGCATGACCCCCGGCCGCACCGCGCAGTACCGCGCCACCATTGCCAAGCTGAAAAACGAGTACCGGGGCAAGGTGGATATCCTGTGCGGCATCGAGTGGGATCTGCTGAGCGAGGGCACGCCCAAAGGCTTTGATTACTGGATCGGCAGCGCGCACCATCTGTACGGCAAAAATACCGGCAAATACTACGAGATCGATTTCCGCCCCGAGGATCTGCGGGACTGCATCAACAACGATTTTGACGGCGACCCGCTGGCAGCGGTAGAGGCCTATTTTGCCGAGGTGGAGAAGATCGCCGCCAAAAAGCCGGACATTCTGGGACATATCGACCTTGTCAAAAAGCTGAATGCGGACGGCAGCTTTTTTGACGAGGAATCCCCCCGCTACAAGGCCGCAGCGCTCAAGGCGCTGCACGCCGCCCGGGAGAACGACTGCATTCTGGAAGTGAACACCGGCGGCGTATACCGGGGCTACCGCAAGGACTTCTACCCCGGCGCATGGCTGCTGGGCGAGTGGAACAAGCTGGGCGGCAGGGTGATCATCACCGCCGACGCCCACGACACCGCCGCGCTGACCTTCGGCTTTGACGAAGCCGCCGCCGCCATCAAGGCCGCCGGCTTTACCGCCCTGACCGTGCTGACCGTCAACGGATTTGAGCAGCAGGAGTTATAAAAAAGTAGTTGCGAAACACCTACGGTGTTTCGCAACTACACAAATAAATTTTTTTAAATCGTTTTACCGCAAAAGAGGCCACTGCACAGTTTTTGTGTAACGGCCTCCTTTTTGCGCGAAGAAAGGAATCCTATGACCCAGACGCGACCCCTGAAAACAAACCTCTTTAACCGGAATGCAGACCTGCTGCACGGGCCTATTTTCAAGAATCTTCTGTTGTTCATGCTGCCCATTCTGGTGTCCAATTTATTCCAACAGCTGTATAATACCGTGGATACCATGATCGTGGGCAACGTGCTGGGCGATACCGCACTGGCTGCCATCGGCTCCTGCGGGTCCATCTACGAGCTGCTGGTGGGCTTTGGCATCGGCATCGGCAACGGGCTTTCCATCGTGGCTGCGCGCTCCTACGGGGCACAGGACGAGGATCTGCTCAAAAGGACAGTGGCCGGGTCGCTGGTCATCGGGCTTTGCGCAAGCTTTGTCATTACCACGGCGGGCTTTTTCGGCCTGCGGCCGCTTTTGCAGCTGCTGGACACCCCCGCCGAAATTTTAGAGGACGCCTACCGGTATATCATCGTAATAGATTTGGGCGTGCTGGTGATGTTCCTTTATAACCTGTGCGCCGGACTGCTGCGCGCCATCGGCAACAGCGTGATGCCGCTGGTGTTTTTGCTTATCAGCTCGGGACTGAACGTTGCGCTGGATCTGTGGTTCATTGCCGGGCTGGGCATGGGCGTGCAGGGTGCGGCGGTGGCTACCGTCATTGCGCAGGGCATCTCGGTGGTGCTGTGCATTCTGTATGTGATGCGCCGCGTGCCGCTGCTGCTGCCCGCCCGCAAGCACTGGGCGGTGGGACAGCATTTGTACTGGGAGCTGTTCAGCCAGAGCATCTCCATGGGGCTGATGAGCAGCATCGTGTCGGCGGGGTCGGTGGTGCTGCAATACGGCATCAACGGGCTGGGCACGCTGACCATTGCGGGGCACACCGCCGCGCGCAAGCTGTTCTCCTTTACCAGTATGCCGCTGATCTCCATGGCAAACGCCGGCTCCACCTTTGTCTCCCAGAACCGGGGTGCAGCCCAGCCGGAGCGGGTGCGTAAGGGAATGCGCACCATGTACCTGTGCTCGGTGGTCATCATGGCGGCAGAGGTGGTGCTGATGCAGCTTTTTGCCCGGCAGCTGGTGCAGCTGATCTCCGGTTCCTCCGCGCCCCTCGTGCTGGAAAACGGCGCACGGTATCTGATGTGGAACGCACCGTTCTACGCGGTGCTGGGAGTGCTGCTGTGCACCCGATACGCCTTGCAGAGCCTTGGGCAGAAGGTGCTGCCGCTGTTTTCCAGCGTCATCGAGTTAGTGGGCAAGGTGATCTTTGTGCTGGTGTTCATCCCGCGCTACGCCTACAACGCCGTCATCCTGTGCGAGCCCATCATCTGGTGCTTCATGGCGGCATATCTCGTGGCAGTGTACCGCCGCGACGCCTTTGTGTATCCAAGGAAGAAAACGATCTGAATGCGCTCCGCGTTCGCTTTGCGCATATTCAGCGGAAAATATATTTTGAATTTTGGGGTTCTGAAAAGTCTGCGGACTTTTCAGAACCCCTTTTTCACAGAAGGGGTTTGGAACGAACCCTCTCAGGCGCTCCCGCGCCAGCTCCCCCGAAGGGGGAGCCAAGCCGTTAGTCCTGTCGCTAAAGTTTCAGATACAATAAGAAACCTTCCCGCCACGCAAAAAGCTCCCCCTTTCGGGGGAGCTGGCATCGAGCAAAGCGAGATGTCTGAGAGGGTTTTTACTGTACTTTTACCATACGGAAGGTCTTTCCGCGCTTAATGCAGTCCAGCAGCAGGTCGTATTCTGCGGGCACTTCGCCGATGACGTTCACCTTTTCGTCTGCGGGTAAGTCAGCGCGCACAAGCTGGATCTCGCCGGAATAGCGCCCGTAGCCGATGTTATCCATGGTCACGCAGCGGCGGCGGCGCTCTGTGCAGTTGTCCGGCTGCACGGTGCTGCCAAAGCAGGAGTAGAGCCGGGATTCCTGATACCGCACAAGCCCTTTGGGCGAATCTGGGCGGCAGGTAAAGGTGCGGTCGTACAGCGTCTCGTAGCCGGGGCGCAGGGCGACCGGCAGGCAGAGCTCGCCGGTGGTGCAGAAGTGGCGGATATACTCCTGCTCCCGGGTGCTGACCTCCGGGTCGCCAGCAAAAATGCCGTCCAGCCCGTAGTTCAGCGCCAAGTCCGCAAAGGCCGCCGAGGGGGCAGCGGTGCGGTGGGCTTCCAGCGTGGGCAGACCCGCGTACAGCGGCCCACGCAGCAGGGCGTCGCCGGGGATAAAGCCGTACACCTGCAAGCCCTCTGCCTGCAAAGCTGCGGTACTCTCGCGCAGAAATTCCGGGTCAAGACCGGTCTCCGGGCGGGGGTAGAAGTTGTGCATGGCGATGACCGTGCCGCCGCCTGCCGCCAGCTGCCGTGCCACCTCCGGGGTGGTGGTGGAGGCGTTGACGGCAACGGGCAGCTGCTGCGCAAGGGCGCACATCTGCTCCAGCGAGAAGCCGTAGTCCAGCCGCAGACCCCACAGGTGCAGCCGCTTTGCCAGCGCGGTCAGGTCGGCACAGCTGAACTGCCGGATGGTCTTTTCCGACACGTCTGCCAGAATGCGCCAGCCCTGTGCGGAGAGAAAATCGCACATTTCCTGCACGCGGGCGCAGTAAGCGGCATCAAATTCTTCGCTGATATGCAGTGAGATAAAAACAGGCGCGCCGCCTGCCGCAAAAGCGGAAAGCGACGCACGCTGTTCCTCAAACTGCGTCAGATACACTGACCGTCCGAGTGTTTTAAGCATTGGCAACGTCCTCAACAGAGACCATTGCGTTGGTCACGATAAAGCCCATGATGTAGCAGATGACCAGACCCACTGCGTAGCAGCCAACGGAAGCAGCCACACCGTGAGGGCCGGCGGTCATGACGAACAGAGCCAGCAGACCGGAGGGGCCCCAAGCAGTAGCAGCCACCTGCATGGCCATGACGAAGGCACCGCCGAAGCCAGCGCCCAGACCGGCGCTGATGAAGGGCTTGCCCATGGGCAGGGTGACACCGTAGATCAGCGGCTCGCCGATGCCCAGCAGACCTGCGGGCAGTGCGCCGGTGATAACGTTCTTCAGGCGGGTGTTGCCGCACTTCTTAGCCTTGAAGTAGATAGCGACAGCAGCGCCAACCTGACCTGCACCGGCCATAGCCAGAGCGGGGTACAGGGTAACGTAGCCAAAGCTCTCCAGCTGCACGGAGTACAGGGCGACCAGACCATGGTGCATACCCATAGCGACCATGGGCAGGAACAGAGCGGTGGAAACATAACCGGCAATGATGCGCACGATCAGGATATCGCTCATGCACAGCTTTTCAACCACCCAGCACAGCGCGGTGGAAACATAACCGGTAGCGGGCATGATGAGCAGGATATAGGGCACGAGGCACAGGATCATGGTGATCAGCGGGGTGAACACGATGTCCAGAGATTCGGGCATCCACTTACGCACCCAGCGCTCGATCTTGACAAGGCACCATGCGCCCAGCACAACGGCCAGCACGCCGCCGCGGCCTGCACGCAGGATGGAATCCAGCGGCACAGCCTCGTTGAACAGACCCAGAATGGAAGAGATCTTGTTGATGCCTTCCAGACCGGTGATCATGCCCAGCATACCGCCCAGAATGGGGGTGCCACCGAACTTTTCGGCTGCGCGGTAGCCGACCCATGCGGTCAGGTAGCCAAGGAAGCAGGTGTTCATCAGACCCAGCAGGGTGCTGATGAGTGCCAGTGCAGGGATGTCGGCGTAGTTCGGCACCACCTGACCGATCAGGGAGTTGATGCCGGCGCACAGACCGGAAGCCACAACGCCCGGAATCAGGGGGATAAAGATATCGCCGAAGGTCTTGAACAGCTCCTTGACCTTGCTCTGCTTCTGGCCGGCCTTGACTGCGGCCTTGTTGGTCTGCCAGTCGTTGGCGGTGGAAGCGGCGGCGTCCGCCGGGATGCCCATGTCGCGGCAGATATCTGCGCACTTGCGGCACTTACCGGGGCCGACCACGATCTCTACATAGCCGGTACGGTCATGCACGATGCCCATCACGCCCTCGATGGCCTTCAGGCCATCATCGTCGATCTTGGCGTCATCTTTAACGCGCACCCGCAGACGGGTCATACAGTTGGTTGCGGTGAGAACGTTGCTCTTTCCGCCGACTTTCTCCAGCGCCGCGCGGACCAGTTCTTCATTCGTCATAAGTGGGTCCTCCTTTAAAACAGGTGTATATCCGATGCGGCCTGTGCCGCTAAGGAACTTAGAGATATCTTACAGCACTTCCAGCCGGATGGCCTCCCGCACATGGCCGCGGGCTCTTTCCAGCCGCCGGGCGGCTTCTGCGGCATCGCAGTCTGCCAGCAGCATGGTGATGGCAGTCTTTACGCTGCCGCCTGCTGCATCAATGGCGGCGCGGGCTTTTTCCCGCTCCACGCCGGTGGCATCGATGACGATGTTCTCGGCGCGGGTGTGCAGCTTTTCGTTGGTCTGCTGCACGTCCACCATCAGGTTCTGGTACGCCTTGCCGGTGCGCACCATAGAGCCGGTGGAGATCATGTTCAGGATCAGCTTCTGTGCTGTGCCGGACTTGAGCCGGGTGGAACCGGTCAGTACCTCGGGACCGCAGTTCACCTCGATAGCAAGCTCTGCGGCCTTGCCGATGGCGCTGCCGATATTGCAGGCAATGGCGGCAGTGTGGCAGCCCACGCTCTTGGCGTAGTCCAGACCGCCCAGCACATAGGGCGTGCGGCCGGAAGCGGCAATGCCCACCACAAAATCGTCTGCGGTCAGGCCGTGGGCTTTCAGGTCCTCAACAGCCAACTCCCGGCTGTCCTCTGCGCCCTCCACGGCCTCGATAAAGGCTTTTTCGCCGCCGGCGATCATCCCTACCACCATCTCCTTCGGTACACCGAAGGTGGGCGGGCACTCGGCGGCATCCAGCACGCCCAAGCGGCCGGAGGTACCGGCGCCCATATAGAACAGCCGTCCGCCTTTTTCAAAGGCTTCTGCCGCCCATGTGACCGCCTGCGCGATCTGCGGCAGGCACTTGGCAATGGCCAGCGGTACCCGGGCATCCTCCTCGTTCATGACTGTCACGATCTCCAGCGGGGACATCTGGTCCAGCTGCATCGTGCGCGGGTTGCGGGTCTCGGTGGTCATCCCACTCAGATTCAATCCCATTTCCTGCACCTCAACTTTCCGCCGCACCCCTTGCGGCGTGATTGTGACCAAAGTATAAACTTTTTCAAACAAAATGTCCACAAAAAGACTATTTTGTGGTACAATGTTTTATGTAAGCATTGTTTTTGAAATTTTTGCTTACAAGTAAGACTTTTTTGTGCAGCTTGTTCAATCCATCCTGAAATACAACAGAGGTATCTATATGCAGAACGTTCTTTTACGCCTGCGGGAGGTGCAGCCCTCCCTCAGCAGCACCGAGCGGCAGATCGCGCAGTTCATTCTGGAAAACCCGGACGAGACCACCACCCTTACCATCCGGGATCTGGCGCGGCGCTCCTTCTCCTCCCCTTCCAGCGTGGTGCGCATCTGCCGGGTCATCGGCTTTCAGGGCTACAAGGAACTGCGCCACGCCCTGACGCTGGAGCTTGCCACCCTTGGGGAGAACGGCAGCCACCGGGAAAAGGACATCACCCCGCAGGACAGCCTGCAGGAGATCGTTGACAAGGTGACCCACAAGAACATCCAGAGCCTGCTGGACACCCAGCGGCTGCTTTTGCTGGATGAGCTGGAGCAGTGCGTGGAGCTGATCGCCAACGCCCGCACGGTGCTGTTGTTCGGCATCGGTTCCTCGCTGTGCGTGGCAAAGGACACCTACCTGAAATTTCTGCGGCTGGACAAGCCCTGCGTGGTCAACGAGGACTCCCACTCGCAGCTTTTGCAGGCGCGCAACGCCACTGCGCAGGATGTGGGCATCGTGTTCTCCTACTCCGGGCAGACCATGGAGATGATCCAGTGCATCAAGGAGATGAAGGCGGGCGGCGCACCGGTGATCGCAGTGACCCGCTACTACCCCTCCGAGGTGGCACAGCTGGCCGACCATGTGCTGTATGTGGCCGCCAACGAGAGCCTGTTCCGCAACGGTGCCATGTCCTCCCGGCTTTCCCAGCTGAACGTGATGGATATCCTGTACACCGCCTACGCCAGCCGCAACCACGAGGACACCATGCGCCGCCTGACCAAGACCCATATCTATAAGCCCGGCGAACCGGATGTGCTCACCCAGCCGTAAAGCGGAAGCCGCGCCGCAGGGCACAAAAAAGGCGCCTGGTGATCTTCTCACCAAGCGCCTTTGCTTCCGTTAGCGAAAGTATAGCGTTTTTTACGGCTTTTTTCAATCTGAAAAGTGCAGCAGTTTTTTCGTCAGACGATTTTGCATTTATGCATCCGATGAACTTTTTTCAGTAGCGTTTCCTTTTAAGCCGCCTTGGTCTTTCGCAGATACCCCCATGCTGCCAGTCCAACGAGCAGAACGATCTTGATCGGTGCCGATGCCAGCAGTACATCTGCCTGAAAGAAGGCATGCCCGCCTGCATAGAGAAAATCAAAGCTGATCATTTTATACAGCAATGCATTGGAAAGCCCAATGCCTCCTGCCGGAATCAGGGTGGACAGCCATTCTCCAAAGGAGCCCGGCACGACCATATAAACAATCAGCGGTGCCACCACACTGATCAGCGCCACAGACAAAGCGGTCAGGTTGTTCTTGGCCCATACGGATGCCATCAGCACAAAGGCCACCTCCGCAAAGAAGATCAGGAAGTTTGCCACCAGCATGACCCACTCCATCTGGCCAACGGTATACGGCAGCAGGCTGGTCACAGAAAACAGCCATTGCACGGACGTTTGGGTACTTTCCCAGCCAAACAGAGCATTCGTGACCAGGATCCACACCACGCCGCAGAGCAGATACGCCGCCCCTGTGATACTAAACGCCGCCGCCAGCTTTGCCGCTGCCAGCCGCAGACCGCCGTTTTTTGTGCACAGTTGGATGTCCTGCGCCCCGGTCTGTGCATCCGATGCAAACACCGGGGCCGCAATCACCGCACACAGCAGGGTAAGCAACAGGCCCAATAAGGTCTGGTAATCCATTGCGTCTGAACTGACCCCAAATGAATAGGTGAACGGTTTTTGTACAGCATCGAACTTTTTCTGTGCAATGGCCTGCGCCTGCTCATAGCCGGACTTTCCGCTTTGTTCCAGCCAGATCACCGATTCCAGCCGTTTGGGGAGCTGGCTGTAAAAGTTCTGCATATCCTCTGCAGTCAGCCCCATCACGCCCGGTGCCATGCCGGTTTTCGAGTCGGCAAAGGCTTCCTTTGCGTTGTTCACAAGAGGCTGATACCGGGCAAGTTCTTTATAAAACACTTCGTTTGGGATGTCGTTGATGGAGCTTGCATCATACTCCCGGTACACTCGCTGATAGGCTTCCAGTGCTTCCTGCATGACATCCGGCGTGATGGTACCGGATACCTGCTGCTCCTGCCGTTTCCGGATTGCTTTCAGACCCGTGTAACGCACTTCGTTTCCGCTGGCATCCAGTTCCGTCCAGCCGATAAAGGTCACCGGCAGATATGCCATGACCACGGCCAGCACCAGTGCAATGGCCAGCAGAATGACTGTCATACGGGTTTTGCACACACGTTTCAATTCCAAACGATACAGGTTCATTTTGCTTCCTCCATTTCCTCCGGGAACAGCCACAGATACAGATCTTCCAGCCGGGGCTGTGCCGGGACGCTGTCCGGCAGCTGCGGTGCATCCGCCAGATACCGCAATGTTACCGTTCCGTCCGGCTCGTTGCGCAGGTTCACTACCCGCAGCCGGTATTCCCACCGGGCAAGCTGTTCCATCGGGATGTTCCCCTGCCAGACCTTGGCTTCGATCTGCTTTACCAGCCCTTCGGTGGTGCCCTGTGCAATGATTTTGCCAGCCTTCATCACGGCATTTTCAGCTGCAATGTATTCCACATCCGAAACGATATGCGTTGAAATAAGAACGATCCGTTCCTGCGCAAACTCCGACAGCAGATTGCGGAAGCGCACCCGTTCTCCGGGGTCCAGCCCTGCCGTGGGCTCATCTAGAATTAAAATTTCCGGGTCGTTGAGCAGTGCCTGTGCGATGCCTACCCGGCGCTTCATACCGCCGGAAAGCTTTATGATCTTTTTGCGGCGCACCTCAGTCAGGCTTACCCGCTCCAGCAGTGCGTCGATCTGCCGGGCAGCCTCTGTGCGCGGCAGACCCTTGAGCGCCGCCATATATTCCAGATAGTCCTGCACCGTGAATTCCGGGTAAAACCCGAATTCCTGCGGCAGATACCCCAGCTTTTCCCGGTAGGCCGCACCAAGCGTCCCAATCTCCACCCCATCGCACAAAATCCGGCCACTGCTGGGCCGCAGAATGCCCGCCAGCATCCGCATTAAGGTTGTTTTGCCTGCACCATTCGCCCCCAGCAGTCCCCACACACCCGGCGTGAGAGTGATGGACACATCATCCACCGCCGTTTTATCCCGGTATCGCTTTGTAATATTCTGAATTTTCAGTTCCATGACTTGTTCCTTTCAAGCTTCTGCAATATATTCTGACCGGGCGGCAAGCCGGATGCACTGCAACACCATGCAGAGCACCAGCACGCCCGCCGCCAGCGGCAGACCTTTCGGCAGTTCCGATAATTGCACGAACCGCAGCAAACACAGCTGCCCTGCAAACAGTGGTACAGCCCCGGTCAGCATCCATTCCGGGCGCACCCAGCGCAGCAGCAGAAGCAGCTCATTGTTTGCGGTCAGGAATGGCACGGTCAGCACCGCCAGCAGTTGCCCGATGCTCCATGGCACGGCCGCCCGCACATTGAGTACCAGCACTCCCAGCATAATCGTTTCCCCCGCCAGCAGCAGCAAAAACCGCATCACCAGCGGACGACCGACTCCTGCATATGTGGCATGTTCCAGTTCAAGCATCTTATATTGACTTGCCCGGTATAAAAACGGCAGACCGAGCAGGGCTGTCAGCATGGCAAGTGTGCTCAGACCAAACAGTGCATTGCGTAATGTCCATGCTTTCTCCCACAGGGCAAGTTCCCGACCCACACTGTACAACGCCAGTGCCGCCATTGCTTCCAGCACCCAGACCTTCCAGCCCAGCAATTTGAACTGGCAGTGCAGCAAATCACGCCAATCACTCCGTTGTTTTACGACATGTTCCGCCCGGCAGCGGCGCAGCAGCGTTTTCGGTGCGGCTGTGTCAAGCTCTGTCGCCAGTGCTCTGGACAGTTCTTTTTCAAAGGCTCGATTCATCTCCAGTCCTCCTTTTCCAATTGCATTTTCAAGGTTTTCAATGCGGCACGCAGGCGGGACTGCACTGTGCGCAGGGGCAGACCTGTGATCTGCGCGATCTCCCGCAATTTAAGCTGTTGTGCGAACCGCAGCAATACCAGTTCCCGCTGTTCCGGCTCCAGCTGGGCCGTCAGCGCTCGCAGGTTTGCTTTCTCCTCTGCCGCAGCAAAGCCGCTTTCCTGATAGGCGGGTTCGCCCGGCAAGCTTTCCAGCGATACCTCCGTCCGCTCCATGGTACGGTTCAGATCGATGCAAATGTTTTTTGCGATTTTGTACAGAAAGGGACGGAATGCCCCCTGAAATCCACCACAGGAATCCAGCCAGCGCACCGCTTTCAAAAAGGTTTCCTGTGCCGCATCCTGCGCCTGCTGCTCGTCCGCTGTATGCCAACGGCAATAGTTCAGAATTTGTGGATAGTACGCTGCAATCAGAGTGTCCAGCGCACCCGTATCTCCGCTCTGCGCTTTCCGCAGCAATAATTCTATCTGGATACGGTTCACCCCCTTCCTGTCTATTAAAACGTCCCATATCATCAAAATGATTTCTGTTTTTTCAAAAATTTCAAATAATTGCCTTTATCCTGTTCTTATAGCTTTATCATAATAAAGGGCCTTGTGTTTTTCCTTGTCAAGAGGGCTGGCACCGTCCAGCCCTCTCTCTTTTTGCCAAAGTTTTCATTGTTTTTTCTTGCACACTGCCGAAAGCAGCGTGTTCTCAAAAGTTCGCGTTTGCGGAGCAACAAACACCCCAGTGGGGTGTTTGAGCGACCGAACGGTCTGCGACAGCAGATGGAGGGGCCTCGCCCCGACAAGTTCGCGTTTGCGAAGCGCAGCGGAGCAATGAAAGCCCCAGTGGGGCTTTCAAGCGACAGAACGGTCTTGCACAGCTTTAAACGCGGAATTTTGCCCTTACAAAAAAGCACTTTCCCTTATATTTGCATTGCAAATAAGGGAAAGTGCTTTTGTCTTGCTCACTATGAGGTTACTATCGCAAAGGATACGGTCAACTCCCAATAGCGAAAAGATAATACGGCAGCCTTCACTTTTTCAGCACTACGCACTCATAGGGGCGCAGCGTGTCGGCGGTGTCGGAGTAGTTACCCAGCAGTTTCTCGGCATCGGTCCAGCCTACGGGCAGGGGCTTGGCAATTCCCCGCTCCCGCAGGTTGCAGAGAACCAGCAGCTCCGTCTCGCCGTCGTACCGGCGATAGGCTAACAAATCCGCGTTGTCGGGGTACAAGAACTCGATTTTTCCCGCACTGATGACCGGCATTTTCTTGCGCAGGGCCACCAGCGTTTTGTAAAAGCTGCGGATGGAATCCGGAGTGTCCATTTGGGCAGCGGCGTTGATGGCCTTGTAGTTGTCGGCAATGCCGATCCACGGCGTACCGGTGGTAAACCCGGCGTTCTCGCTCGCATCCCACTGCATCGGGGTGCGGGAATCATCCCGGCTGCGCTGGGCGATAATGTCCAGCGTCTCGGCCTCGGTCTTGTCCTGCTCTCGCAGGATCCTGTAGTAGTTGAGGCTTTCCACATCACGGTATTGGTCAATGGATGTGAAGTGCGGGTTCGTCATGCCCAGTTCTTCGCCCTGATAAATGTAGGGGGTGCCGCGCATAAAATGGATCGCTGCTGCCAGCATTTCGGCACTTTGTTTCCAATATTTTCCGTCACTTCCAAAGCGGCTGACCGCACGGGGCTGGTCATGGTTGCACCAGAACAGGGCATTCCAGCCGTTGTGCTCCTGCATTCCTTCCTGCCAGGTCTGGAACAGTTTCTTCAGCGCCATGTGGTCAGGCTGCATCAGTTCCCACTTCTGACCATTCTTGTAATCCACCTTCAGGTGGTGGAAATTGAAGCACATCGTCAGCTCGTGATTGCCCTCAGCGGTGTAGCCGATGCAGTTTTCCAGCGTGGTGGAGGACATTTCGCCAACGGTTATCATACCGTCGATGCCGCCCGCGGCGACCAGCTCCTTCAGGTACTTGTGGACGTTGCGGCCATCGGTGTAGAAGCGGCGGCCGTCGCCCTCGTAGTCGTCCTCATAGACCTCCGGCTTGGAGATGACGTTGATGACATCGAAACGGAAACCCTTGATGCCCTTCGCCTTCCAGAATCGCAGGATGTCGGCCATTTCCTCCCGCACGGCGGGGTTTTCCCAGTTCAGGTCGGCTTGCATGACGTCGTAAAGATGCAGATACCATTTGCCAAGGCACGGCACGTATTCCCACGCAGGGCCGCCGAATTTCGACACCCAGTTCGTCGGGTAGCAGTCGGGCGTGCCGTCCTTGAAGATGTAATAGTCCTGGTACTTTTTGTCGCCCGCCAGTGCTTTTTTGAACCACTCGTGCTCGGTGGAGGTGTGGTTGAACACCATATCCAACATCAGGCCAATGCCGCGCTTGTCCGCCTCGCGGATAAGCTCCTCCAGATCCTCCATCGTGCCGTAGCGCGGGTCAACGGCACGGTAGTCGGCCACATCATAGCCGTTGTCGCGCTGGGGCGAGGGGAAGAACGGCGTCAGCCAGAGATAGTCAACGCCCAGGTCGGCGAGGTAGTCCAGTTTCGCGGTGACGCCCTTCAAATCGCCGAAGCCGTCACCGTTCGAGTCCATGAAGGATTTCGGGTAAATTTGGTAGACAACTTTATCTTTAAAACCATTCATGGTATACACCTCACAAAATCAGGCAACGCCTTTTTTCTTGCCGACGATGACGGTCAGCACAAAGGGGACGACGATAGCAATGGCCATGCATAGCGCAAAGCTGAGCATATAGGCGGGCTGGATTGACAAAATACCAGGGATGCCGCCGACACCGATGGCGTTGGCCGTGGTGGAAGTTGCCACACAAACGACCGCTGCGATGGCAGATCCAATCATGCCGCAGATAAACGGGAAGTGGAATTTCAGGTTGACACCGAACATAGCGGGCTCCGTAACGCCCAAATAGCAGGAGATGCAGGAGGGAACGTTGACTTCCTGTGCGGCAGCATTCTTGCGCTGCAGGTAGATCATGCCCAGCACGGCGGAGCCCTGTGCAATGTTGGAAAGGGCGATCATCGGCCACAGCATCGTACCGCCGAAGTCGGCGATCAGCTGCATATCGATGGCGTTGGACATGTGATGCAGGCCGGTGATGACCAGCGGGGCATAAACAAAACCGAAGATTGCGCCAAAGACCACGCGGAAGGAGCCGGAAATGCCGGCGTAGACGATGTCAGAAATGAAGGTGCCGATCTTCCAGCCGATGGGGCCAAGGACAGTGTGGGCGATGATGACGGACAGCACCAGCGAGCAGAAGGGCACAACGATCATCGAGATGACCGGCGGGCAGATCTTGCGGAAGAATTTTTCTAGATAGACCAGCGTGAACGCGGCCAGCATGGCGGGAATGACCTGCGCCTGATAGCCAATCATGTTGATGGTGAAGAAGCCAAAATCCCATTTCGGGATGTCCGCCGCCGCAGTAGAAGCCACGGCGTAAGCGTTGAGCAGCTGGCCGGAGACGAGCGTCAGGCCGAGGACGATGCCTAGGCTTTGGGTCGTGCCCATTTTCTTTGTGACAGACCAGCAGATGCAGACCGGCAGCATATGGAAGATTGCTTCGCCAATCAGCCACAGGAAGCTGTCAACGCCGGACCAGAACTGGCTGATGTTGCACAGCGTCTGGGTGCCGTTATTAAAAAAGTAGATGCTGTCAATGCAGTTGCGGAAGCCGAGGATCAGACCGCCAGTGATGATGGCGGGAATCAACGGGGCAAAAATTTCCGCAAGCACGCTCATGACCTTCTGCAATGCGTTCTGGTTCTGCTTGGCCGCGCTCTTGACAGCGTCCTTCGAGACACCGTCAATGCCGGAGACGGCAATAAAGTCATTGTAGAAATCGCTGACCGTATTGCCGATGATGACCTGGAACTGGCCCGCCTGGGTGAAAGTGCCCTTGGCGGATTTCAGTGCCTCGATCTTGGCAACGTCCGCCTTGGCGGGATCGTTCAGCACAAAACGCATCCGGGATACACAGTGCGAAACTGCCGCGATGTTCTCTTTGCCGCCAACGTACTCAAGCAGCAGCCGCGCGTCCTGTTCGTATTTACCCATGATGTTTGCCTCCTTTTGCCCGGTAGAGCGGGCATCTTCGAACTTGTTCATACGGGCATCTTCGAACTTGTTCATACAAGTTCTCCTTACAGCCACAGAATACCAGACTTGTTCATACAAGTCAATATGCTTTTGCAAAAAAACACTGCAGAATGACTATTTTCAGCACTGCTCACAAGTTGCCCACTTGAAATTTAGCCGAAAAGACGGTATACTAAAGTAAATGTTTGAACAAGTTGCGAGGTACACACCATGCCAAAGGCAAAATATGAGGGCATTTATCACAGCATCAAAAAACGCATCGAGGCGCAGGATTACCCCTATCAATCGCTGCTGCCCAGCGAGAATACCTTAATAGAGGAATACGCCTGCTCCCGCAACACAGTTCGACGCGCATTGGCGGAGCTGGTAGCCGACGGCTATGTGCAGACCATGCAGGGGCGCGGCGTGCGGGTCATCTACCAGCCGGTGGGCAAAACGACGTTTACCATCGGCGGCATCGAGACGTTTCAAGAAACCGCCCGCCGCAATCGTCTGCAAGCCGTTACCCGCGTCATTCGGTTTGAGACCATCATCGCAACGGAACAGTTTGCCGCGGAAAGCGGATTTTCTGAGGGCGATGAATTGTGGGCGGTACAGCGTGTGCGTTATCTGGACGGAAAAGCACTGATTCTGGACATCAACTACTTTTTAAAGGAATTTGTACCCGGACTGACAGAGGAAATTGCCGCAAACTCTATCTACGATTATATTGAGAACACACTGGGTATGCAGATTATCACCAGCAAGCGCCACATCACAGTGGAACACGCCACCGCCCGCGACGAAAAGCTGCTGGACATGGACGGCTATGATTGCGTGGCAGTGGTGGTAAACCAGACCTTCAACTCGGACGGGATGCTGTTCGAGTACACCCAGTCCCGCCACCAACCGGACTATTTCTGCTTTCAGGACATTGCCACCCGAAAGAAAAACTAAAGGCGATGTGCTTCGCTATAAAGCACATCGCCCAAACTCAACTCATGCAATTTTCATATCTACCGTCTGCCGCAAAGAGCAGATGATATTTTTCTAATCCTCTAGCCCATGGCTTCCAGCCATATTATTTTCCAAAGAAAACAAAAAACCCGAACCCTTCTCCTATCGGAAAAAAGTTCGGATTTTGTTGATGTGGTGCACCTCCAGGGACTCGAACCCTGGGCCCACTGATTAAGAGAGCAAGCCGCCGGTTCGTCTCAAAAGATGGAAGCTTCGAGTTGTCGTTATTTTTGTGCAAAACAACGTGATTTTTCTCCCGGCAGTTTCTGCATCCTTTGTCAGATTTTGCAACAAAAAGCACCCTTTGCACGTTTTGAAACCGTGCAAAATCCGTGCAGAAACCGTGCACTTACTCTCCGACAAATAAAATCGCCCTATCCCCTACCGACTTGACGGCATTGGTTTGAGTAACCGCACACCAAAAATCGAGTCTTGGAGGATACGACTATGAACAAACTGCTTTCCTGCCGCTACAACATGGACACCAACCGGGTGGAAGCCCGGTTCGCAGACGGCTCTGCCGTTGCCATCGACTGCATCGCCGTGGAGGACGAGTACGGCAATACCCCAGCACAGAGGGCAGAGCTGGACTGGCTGCTGTATAATAAGCCCTTGGAGTATGCACAGCTCGTGCTCCCAACAGTCTCGCTTTTGTGCACACCTTGCACACCGTGAGAAAAGGAAAATCAACGCATATTCGTCTATATAAAATATTCTGCCATCCCAACGACCTTTCTCTCTCGCAAGTATGCTTTCCAAGCCGCTGATTTTCAAGATGATGCAGTTTGGGGCGTAATATGGTTGGCGGACAAGTGAGCTACAGGCCCTTGAGATGCAACTCACATGGGGTTCAGATGTATCGCATCCTAATTTGCAATAAAATACGATGTAACGTAAAAGCGCAACTTCTACTCGGAAAGAATGAAAGCTGCGCTTTTTACATTTGGCATCAAGTTATAGATTGACAATAGGACACATACACGATAAACTTTATATAGTATCATGTAAATCAGAAGGAGGGCAGGCCAAACCATGAGTGTCAAGTACACTACCCCTGCCCAGCACAAGAGCAACCTCCGCAATGTGTATGGCACCTTTGCCATTGAGGGCATGACTATCAGCAAAGATACACGCAGCAACCTTGACCGCATTGGCAGCGGTCAGGCCAGCTATCAGCAGGTCGTGAATGAACTGCGTGCAAAGTACGTGAAGAAAGGCTGATTATGTTCTCAAAGTATGATGTCTACACCACAGTACAGTCCATGTACTGCTATTTAGCGATGAAACCGACTCAAACAAGTCAAGCGAAGAAGTCACTTTCATCTTAACAATTACGTATAAATGCAACATGCACTGTACTTACTGCTATCAGCAAAACGATAAAACCTTGGAAAAGAAACTTATCAGTGATGAAACTCTGGATAAAATTTTAAGTATCATTGCACAGTATATGGAAGCAAATCCGAACAAGACCGTTCGACTGGGTTTATTTGGTGGCGAACCCTTGCTGATCGAGAATGAGAAAGTAATTGATAAAATTCTCCAATTTTGCAAAGAGCACAAAACCACTGTTCATATCACCACAAACGGAAGTTTCCTTTCGTATTATTTGAAGAAATTTATCATCAATCGTCGCTTCATCAGCGGTATTTATCCCACAATCGACAGTATGGCGTTAAATTATATGACGCGATACGATCTTGATCCGAGCCGGAACAATACAAATGAAACTTTCAAACTCCTGTGCTGTATTAAGACACTTCTGCATTACGGCATCCATGTGGACTTAGGAACCAATATCGATAGGCACAATCATAAAGAAATCTGGAATACACTGGATGACTTGAAGAAGTTACAGCTTTTGCAGGATAAAAACTTTGCGTGGACTATTGGTCGAGTAGATGATCGTTTGTATGAAACAAATTTCCCTGACATCATGATGGAAAGTGAGATTCTCGCTGAGCTTCAAAGCAAGCCTCTCCCGGACAATGTTCACGCGGCATTTTTAAAGACCTGCTATAACTTTGCCGACAAAATGGGCCTAAAGTTGAATTTGCGGGAGCATAAACAAACACATAGTTATTGTTGGAGCACTTCGTCATCCAGTAATGTTTTTTATGTTGATATGAATCTGAAAACATATCGTTGTACTTGCACAGTTGGTAGATCTAGGTACAGCCTTTTTGATTTTTCCTATGAAAATTTAACAAATTATCGGCCCGTCGCTGTAACCTGCAATTCTTATGCGGAGTGTAAGGATTGTAAAATCGGTGGCTTCTGCGGTGGCGGATGTCAGCTGTCCCACCAAATCGATTTCAAAAAGTGCTGTACATATGAAGAAGAAGTTTTTTCTCACTTCATGAAAACACTGTTTATTCCTTATATTAAATCCAAATATAACGAGGTGAATCAAAATGAACGCAAAGCTGAAAACAGATGCACTTGACCTTACCTCTCTGCTCAATGGGCTGGTGTTTTTCTCCCCAGTCTCTCTACTGGTACGAACCACTGCAGGAATCTCTCTCAGCCAATTCTTCATTTTGCAAGCAATTATGGCTACTATGGTCCTCCTCACAGAGATTCCTCTCGGAAAGCTGACCGATCGCATTGGCTATAAATCCACGTTGGTACTATACCAGATCGCGCTGCTCATTTCGAGAACCTGCCTCTTGCTGGCTCATGTAAGCTGCAATTATAGTCTGTTTATTTTACAGGCTATCCTCGAAGGCACAGCGGCTTCCTTTTCTTCTGGGACGCAGAGCGGCTATATTTATATTATGTTTTCAAAGGAACATTACGCTGAAAAATCTGCACATGTCGCCAATTATGGAACTGTCGGATTTTTTGCCAGTACCCTAGCTTATGCGGTCCTGTACACGCTGATTGGCATCAAGGGTCTGCTTCTGGCAACGATTGCCGCAAACCTTGTTGCTGTCTTTACCTCTTTAAAAATCCCCAAGGAAACAGTGCAGCCCAGAAGTGAAACGCGCCAAAAGAAAAACATTCCCTATCCGCAGTTGTTTCAGCAGAAAAAGATATGGATGCTTCTAATGATTTTGGCAGCTTTGAACATTGGCCGCATTCTGATCAATTTCTTCTATGCGGAGAAGCTGCAGTTGTGCGGGATCAATGAAACCTGGCTCGCCGCAATTATTATGGGTTATTCTGCAATTCAGTTGCTGTCCGAACGGATTCTCGCCCGTACCAAGCCTGAACACTATAATCAAATGATGGCACTGTTTTTCATTCTGAGTGGAATAGCCCTTGGTGTGTTGGGCTTGGTCAATGTGCCGGTTTGGACTATCCTATTTATGCTGATCCTTCCGCTTTTTTTGGATATTCCATCCTATCTGCTGGGAGAAGTCCAAAACAGCATTGTAGATGCTGCCGGCAGGGAAGACAATCGCGCCGAGCTGCTTTCCGTCTTCAACATGGGCGTCAATGTTACTGAAATTTTTTATCTGTTTGGCTCATCACTACTGGTGAGCGCCGGGTCAACGGCTTGTTTTGTCATCCTCGGTGCTTTTATGACCGTAGTTGGAATTGGCATCTGTCTTTCTGTGAAGAGCGCATGGTTGCTTTCACTTCAAGAAAAAAAGAACGGCAACTAATTTTAGTCTACAATATCAAGAGGGCTTATATATGATGTCTGGATACATCTCCGATTGCCTAGGAGAAAATTTCAGTTGTATTCAACCCAAGCCAATATTACCTCAAAAATTCAATTGGGATGTCTTCATGGCCACACTGATTCCTACTGAAGGGTGTAATTTTCAGTGTTCATACTGCCACAAAAACCACCCGGCAGCCAGTATGACTCGTGACACACTGGACCGAATTGAGGAGTATATAACTGCACAAGCG
>OGKA01000349.1_pt1 | contig 52706 bp, 43 predicted proteins | sample 1572211 | NCBI WGS metagenome assembly OGKA01 (sample SAMEA2582125, study PRJEB24529) | metagenome | biome: Human gut stool | place: China | collected 2011 | reverse complement strand
GCGAACACCACAACACCGGACGGATATCAGGTAGATGCAAATGGAGCATGGATCCGGTAATTCCGGCAGGAAACCTTCATGGCTCACCGGGCGCGGGATCCTCATAGCAGTCATATTTCTCCTGGGGCTGGGAATTTTCCTGTACCCGCATATCTGTGACTGGTACTATCAGTATCAGTTTAACAAGGCGATTGCGGCGTATGACCGGTTTCAGGGGATCGACTGCGAAGGAATGATCCAGGCGGCCCGAGAGTACAATGAAAGACTTGCAAAGAAAGAGGAACAGTTTCTGGTTCCCGCAGAAGAACGGGAGGAGCTTGACCACCTTCTGGATCCATGGGGAACAGGGATGATGGGATATGTGGACATTCCGAAGATCGGGGTCCACATTCCCATTTACCACGGAACGGAAGAGCGGGCGCTTCAGTCGGGCGCCGGTTTCTGGTATGGGACAAGCCTGTTCTCCGACCCGTTATCACAATGACAGCGATGATGACGACTGGGATCCGACTCCGAATAAGAAGCCGACGATCACAACAGCGGCTGACGAGACGGTGACGATCACAGATGCGGAGACTCAGCCGGAAACCAGGGTGGAGGAGAGTACGGCAGAGAATGAAACAGAGACATCTACGGAGACAACCGTGGAGAACGAGAAGAAACTTCCCCAGACAGGACAGCTGTGGTGGCCGGTAGGGATCCTGCTCTCCGCAGGCGCGATCCTTCTGGTGGCAGGTCTTGTGATGAAAAAGAGAAGTAAAGAAAAATAATGAAAGAGAAACATGAGGATACGAATATGAAAAAGAAAACGCTTCATCCAATCATGATTGCGTTACTGGCACTTTTTGTTCTGCTGCAGGCATTCTGCCTGACAGCATTCGGTGCTGAATATACAGAGGTGTGTATACCGGCTGGAACAGATACGGAGATTGTGAATCAGATCCTGACAGATACGCTGCTCCCGGACAGCGAAGAAACACTGGAATGGGAGTATGAGTGTGTTGGAAAGGAAGATGGTGGATACAAGGTAGGCACAGGAGAGAAAGAATTCTCGGTCAGAAAAGCAGCAAAACATACCGTGGATTTCAAACTGCGCCAGGATCAGAGAATTCCGCTGATATATGACGAGGACGGAACCTTTAATTCCAAAGAGACGAAAGAAGAAATCTTCACGAGAGTTTTTTCAGCTTCCAATGCGGATTTTATTTCCTGTGAGGATGTGACGATCCAGTACTACGGTAAAGCCAAGACAGGAGCTTTTGGAGGTTTCGGAAGAGCCTGGGTCGCACTGGACGGGGGAAAGGTGAATCTCCTGACCTATCCGGCAATCCCGGCAGGAAAACAGAAGATCCGTATTTCATGGGACGGTGATGAGGAGTATTCCGGTTTTGAAAAAGAGACAGACGTGATCATGACGGAACGGGAGCAGATGAAGTTCAACCTGAAAGAGGCTCCTTACGAAGCAGGGCTTGTTTTTGATCATGATCAGAATATCGATTATACTGCAACAGCAAAAGCGATCTACGAGGCTGTAGTGGAGTCCACAGAACCGGAAGTGGATTTTGATGAGTTCGCGGTGAAATACAATGCAGATCTTTCCGGACTCATTGAAAATTTCAAACCGCTCGATGATGAGTCGCTTGTAACAAAGAAATTCGGCACGGGAAGCTGGAAGATCCGTATTTCCTGGGGCGGAAGCAGGGACTATGCGCCGGGCAGCGTGACGGTATCAGTAACAGTGACGGATAACCGGATCAACAGCAAAGTCGTATTAAAGAGCGAAACCTCCTTCACATACAATAAGGATGTGGAAGCAGTAAAACAGGCGGTTCTTGACAATGTGATCGACTGGGAAAATTCCGAGCTTCCGGAGCGGGACACACTGTCTGTTGACGATTTCACGTTTTCCTACAATGCGAGACTTTCTCTTCTGGACGGTTTGAGCAGCGAGCTCGGTGACAGCTTTGCTGACAAATTCCTGAACGGAGAAGGAATCAGGGACGATGTTCCGTTTGAAGGAAAAAGCTATGAACTCGGAGGAAAGGTTCTCGGAAGCTTCCCGCAGATCGGCGCAGGCGAGCAGAAGATCAAAGTAACCTTCAAGGGAAATTCGGAGTATCGCGCAAGTGAAGAAGCTGAGGGCAGCGTGACCATCAACAAAGCAAATGTGAAGGTCAGCGTCAACAGCGCCAGCAGATATGTGAGCGAGGCTGTGAAGGGCAGAGAACTTGTCTCCACAGATCCGGAGGATCAGTTCAACCTGTATATCATCTACGCCGGAATCACCAGCAATGTGACTACAGGCGTTTATCTGGAGCTTCCGGAACAGTATACCTCCAACAGCACTGTCATCAAGATCGTAGATAAGGCGCTGGAAAGCTTAAATCAGCCAACCCTGACAGAAATGCTGCAGAACGGCATCACAGTCGGTGAACTTAGACAGCTTCTAAATACCAGTGAAGTGATCGATGTGCTTGAGAAGATCGGTGTGGATACCGGCGCTCTGGGACAGGTCATCAAGGTGATCAACAAGCTTCCGTCCATCGCTGATAATCTCCGGATCAGTATCGGTGCTCCGAATCATGCCGGAATTTACAGCGTGACAGCAGTCACCGACAACAAGAACTACAATACGGGTGTCGGCGCCGGCGCTCTTGTCTTAAAGGCTGACAAGGCAAAGCTTGTATGGAACCAGAGTATCGGCAAAAAGATCTCCGCAGGCGATGCGGCATCAGCTGATTTTGGTGCACATCTTGAGATCGGCGGGGAGAGAGTTGATGACCAGTCCAGCGTCAGCGTGCTCTACTCCGGATTTACAAGCAAATGGAGAGCATACTCCAGCACCACAACTCCGCCGACAGAACCGGGACGTTATACCATGACAGTCGTTGTCCTCGGCGGCAACTATCTGGCTTCCCCGATCAATCGGTCCTTCCAGATCACGAAGTAGGACGGCTGAATGGTAAAATCGCGGGTTCTGCAGCCCGCGATCAGGAGACCTTCATATGAAAAAAAGTACGCATCACGTGCCCATTGCCAGATCAATGGGGATGTGATGCGTATTTTAATGTAAAAAGAATGTGCCCAGGCGGCTCCGTAAGGAACCACCCGGGCACAGTAGATTGTTTCGTTATTAGTACAGCTTCGCACCAGCCGGGATATGGTTGTCAACCATGAGAAGGTTTAACTTCTCCTCGCCCTCTTCAGTATGGATTGCACTAAGCAGCATACCGCAGGAATCGATTCCCATCATGGCTCTCGGCGGAAGGTTTGTGATCGCGATCAGGGTCTTTCCGACAAGCTCTTCCGGCTCGTAGAAAGCATGGATACCGCTTAAGATCGTGCGGTCTGTGCCGGTTCCGTCATCGAGTGTGAACTGAAGGAGCTTTTTGCTCTTCTTGACTGCTTCGCAGGCTTTTACCTTAACAGCGCGGAAATCGCACTTGCTGAATGTCTCGAAATCAACATAATCAGCGAACATCGGCTCGATCACAACTTTGGAGAAGTCGATGACTTCCGGAGCTGCGTTCTCGGATGTCTTAACGACCGGTTTCTCAGACTTCTTTGTGTCTAAGGATTTCATTGTCGGGAAGAGCAGTACGTCACGGATCGCCGGGGAGTTTGTAAATAACATAACAAGACGGTCGATACCGTATCCGATACCACCGGTCGGCGGCATACCGATCTCAAGGGCATTTAAGAAGTCCTCGTCAGTGGTATTTGCTTCGTCATCACCGGCAGCAAGAGCTGCTTCCTGTGCTTTGAAACGCTCTCTCTGGTCGATCGGGTCGTTTAACTCGGAGTATGCGTTACACATCTCACGAGCGTAGATGTAAAGCTCGAAACGCTCTACCTGCTCCGGATGATCCGGTTTCTTCTTGGTAAGCGGGGAGATCTCGATCGGATGGTCTGTGATGAAGGTCGGCTGGATCAGGTGCTCCTCAACGAATTCCTCGAAGAAGAGGTTGATGATGTCGCCGCGGACATGACGATCCTCATAGTGAACGCCCTTCTCATCCGCTAATTTCTTTGCTTCCTCAGTTGTCGTGATCTCGTTGAAATCAATACCGGTATATTTCTTGATCGCGTCGATCATGGTAAGGCGCTCGAACGGCTTTCCAAGGTCGATCTCAACATCCGCATACGGGATCGTTGTGGATCCGCAGATCTGCTCTGCGATATGACGGAACATGTTCTCGGTGAGGTCCATCATTCCCTTGTAGTCTGTATATGCCTGGTATAACTCCATCAGAGTGAATTCCGGGTTGTGTCTTGTGTCAAGACCTTCGTTACGGAATACACGGCCGATCTCGTAAACACGCTCCATACCGCCGACGATGAGTCTCTTTAAGTAGAGCTCGAGGGAGATACGAAGTTTAACGTCCTCGTCAAGTGCATTGTAGTGAGTCTCGAACGGTCTTGCAGCAGCACCGCCGGCATTTGCAACGAGCATCGGAGTCTCAACCTCGAGGAATCCGAGGTTATCTAAGTATCTGCGGATGCAGCTGATGATCTTGGAACGCATCACGAATGTCTTCTTTACGTCCTCGTTCATGATCAGGTCCACATATCTCTGACGGTAACGGGTATCTGTGTTTGTCAGACCATGGTATTTCTCCGGAAGGATCTGTAAGCTCTTGGAGAGCAGAGTTACGGAATGGGCATGAACAGAGATCTCGCCCATCTTTGTTGTGAATACAAAGCCTTTGATGCCGACGATATCGCCGATATCCATCTTCTTGAAGTCTTTGTAGGAATCGTCACCGAGCTCATCACGGGATACATAGCACTGGATGTTGCCCTTGAGGTCCTGGACGTTGCAGAAAGAAGCTTTACCCATCACACGCTTGGACATGATACGTCCGGCGATGGAAACTTCCTTTCCGTCATATTCTGCGTAATTGTCTTTGATATCTGCGCTGTGAGTATCCTGATCATACTTTGTGATCTGGAATGGGTCCTTGCCCTCTGCCTGTAATTCAGCAAGCTTTTCGCGGCGCACCTTTAAGAGCTGATGGATATCCTGCTCTTTTGCATTTGCATTCTTGTTCTGATTCTGCTGTTCAGCCACTTTTCTTTTCTCCTTTAGTCTACTCTCTTAATATCAAGTACCTTGTACTGAATGATTCCGGACTGTGTCTCGACGTCAACAACGTCACCAACGCGTTTTCCGATCAGTGCGTGTCCGACCGGGGACTCATTGGAGATCTTGTTCTCAAGGCTGTTTGCCTCTGTGGAACCAACGAGCTTGAATTCCATCTCCTCATCGAAATCAACATCGTAAACTTTTACGATACATCCAACATTGATCTTATCAAGGTTTACCTCGTCCTCAACGACAACCTCTGCGTTCTTTAACAGTTTCTCGAGCTCTTCGATTCTTAACTCAATATCTCTCTGCTCATCTTTCGCAGCATCGTACTCGGCATTCTCGGATAAGTCTCCCTGTTCTCTTGCCTCTTTGATCTTCTGGGCAATCTCACGACGGCGGTTTACTTTCAGATCCTGAAGTTCATCCTCGTATTTTTTCAGTCCTGCATAAGTTAAAATATGTTTCTTATCAGCCATGACGTCTTACCTTTCTTATTGTTTCGGGGCAGAATGACCCTTTATAATTTCTATCTTTACATTCACTGTATTATAGCGTGTAGAATTGGGATTGTCAAGAAGCCGAAAGCCTTAGTTTTGGTGGATTTTTGCGGAGTTTCGTGGGGATGTGACAGAAAGTGCGGGGGAAGTGTATTTATTATAGAAAGAACGCGGAGACCCTGTACAGTAACGAAAGAGCAGTTCGACAAAGTAGATTTGTTGATTTATAGCGACAGATGCTTTATACTTATGATAATAAACAGGAATATAAAAGAGCATTTCTGCAAGAATTGGGAATAAAAGTAAGCGCAGAGCTTTTTATTTTAGTGGAAGATGAGGAAAAAAAGATGGTAACAGGAGAACTGAAAAATAAAATAGACAGTTTATGGGAGATATTCTGGACAGGCGGTCTGACGAATCCGCTGGAGGTAATCGAGCAGATGACGTATCTGATGTTCATCCGGGATCTGGATGATGCGGATAATACTCATGCAAAGGAAGCAGCGATGCTCAGAATTCCTTATAAGAGTATTTTTGCGGGACAAGTGCAGATCGGTGAGCGGATGGTTGATGGAAATCAGTTAAAATGGAGTGTGTTCCATGATTTCCCGGCGGAAAAGATGTATGCAAACATGCAGGAACTTGTATTTCCGTTCATGAAAAACCTTCATGGAAATAAAGAAAGCGCCTATTCAAAGTACATGGGAGACGCGATCTTCAAAGTTCCGACACCGCTTATGCTGGATAAGATCGTGAATGCGCTGGATGGTGTTTACGAACAGATGGAACAATTAAAGAAAGCGGATACCAGGGGCGATGTCTATGAATATTTATTATCAAAACTTGCAACAGCAGGTGTAAACGGACAGTTCCGGACTCCGAGACACATTATCCGGATGATCGTCGACATGATGCAGCCGAAGCCGGATGATGTGATCTGTGACCCGGCCTGCGGTACATCCGGCTTTTTGGTGACAGCCAGCGAATATCTGCGGGAGAATTGCAAAAAAGAAGTCTTATTTGATAAGGCGAACAAAGACCATTATATGAATCATATGTTCCATGGTTACGATATGGACCGTACGATGCTTAGAATCGGTGCCATGAACATGATGACGCATGGTGTGGAAAATCCATCGATCGAGTATCGTGACAGCCTGAGTGATCAGAACCCGGACAAAGAGAAGTACAGCCTGATTCTTGCCAACCCGCCGTTTAAAGGCAGTCTGGACTACGATATCGTATCGGCGGATCTTTTAAAGGTATGTAAAACAAAGAAAACAGAGCTGCTGTTCCTGACCCTTTTCTTAAGAATGCTGAAAATCGGTGGCCGGTGCGCCTGCATCGTCCCGGATGGTGTATTATTCGGATCATCGACCGCACACAAGGCGATCCGGAAAGAACTGATTGAGAACAACCGCCTGGAAGCCGTCATCTCCATGCCGTCCGGTGTGTTTAAACCGTATGCGGGAGTTTCCACTGCAATCCTGATCTTTACAAAGACTGGTCATGGCGGCACTGATAAAGTCTGGTTTTACGACATGAAAGCAGATGGACTCAGTCTTGACGATAAGAGAAGTGAAATTTCTGAGAATGATATTCCGGACATTATTAAGCGATTCCATCATCTTGAAAAGGAGACAGACCGTGAACGCACCGAGCAGAGCTTTTTCGTCCCGAAGGAAGAAATTGTGGAGAACGATTATGACCTCTCCATCAATAAATATAAGAAGATCGAGTATGTTCCGGTAGAATATCCGTCCACGCTGGAGATCATGACCGAGCTTCGGGAGCTGGAGATGAAGATCGGGGAAGAGATGGATGAGCTGGAAAGACTGCTGGGGTTGTAGAAGATGATGGAAAGAGAATATGGAATTGGAAAATTTTCGGAGAGAGGAAATGGACAATTCGGGTTTGTGGGGATGAGGTAGATGAAAAAATATAAGCTTGGTGACATTTGTGAAATAACGTCAGGAAGTACGCCGAAAACAGGAGTAAGCGAATATTGGGATGGCAATATTAAATGGATAACACCAGCCGAATTGAATGATGATACGTATATTATTACCGATAGTGTGCGTAAAATTACTGAACTGGCTGTTAAACAGACTGGGTTATCGCCAATTCCGAAAGGAACAGTGATTCTATCATCAAGAGCACCTATAGGCAAAGTGGCTATAGCTGGTTGCGAAATGTATTGTAATCAAGGCTTTAAAAATTTGATTTGTTCAGAGAAAATTGACAATAGATATTTGTATTGGTTTTTAAAAGGCAATACAGAATTTCTCAATTCTCTTGGTAGAGGAGCTACTTTTAAGGAGATATCAAAATCAATCGTAGCTTCAATTGAAATAAATGTTCCAGATTTAAAAGAGCAGTTAGTTGTAGTTGAAAATTTGGAAAAAATCAATAGGATAATTACGCTCAGAAAAAAAGAACTAAATGAGCTAGATAATCTTATCAGAGCCCGATTTGTCGAGATGTTTGGGGAGCCACAAATTAATCCATTTCATTGGGATGTTGTCAATATATCTGAGGTAATAGGTGGAAAAGTTTCTAATGGTTTTTTTGCCAAGAGAGATGATTACAGTGATGATGGTAATGTTAGTGTTTTAGGAGTGGCGAATATTGTTAATCGCATGTATTCAAAAGTTGATGAACTTCCCAAGACTAATGCTAATAATAAAGACATTGAAAAATTTGAGGTTAAATATGGTGACATGCTATTTTGTAGATCTTCTTTAGTTGCCGAAGGTATAGGCAAGGCATCCATTGTTCCTGAAGATGTTCAAGATAATGTTTTGTTCGAATGTCATGTTATTAGGTTGCCTTTGAATTTGAATAAGTGTGTGCCAGAATTTATACAGACGCTCTCGACCATGGACTTTTTTAGAAATCAAGTTGTTGCACAATCTAAGACTGCTACAATGACAACAATTGGACAGGATGGAATACTCAAGACAGATATTATTTTACCGCCGATTGAAAAACAAAAAGAGTTTTATGATTTTGTCAAGCAAATCGACAAATCAAAAGATTCTGTACAAAAGGCACTTGATGAGGCGCAGCTTCTGTTTGACAGCCTGATGCAGCAGTATTTCGGATAAATTTGATTAACGGAAGGTAGATGTATGGGAAAATCGCAGGAATGGAAACTTGCTCTGGATCAATATATCCGGCAGGGAGATTCAAGGCTGGCTGAAAAAAGTGCTGCATGGCAGACTGCAATCGGTTTGCAGGATGTGGATGGATTAAAGATCTCAGAATATTTGTTGAAAATTGCCAAAGAACATATCGAAGGCAGGATTGACATGAATGCGGCGAAAACACGGATTCAGACATACTATGAAACACGGAAAGGACACCTTACCGATGCCGAAGAGAGGACACGGGAGGCAGACTTCGTTTCGCTGCACATCGTGGAATTATTGGGAGAGAAAACATTTCAGCTTTCACCTGCATTTTATATCAACATTCATAAACGTTTATTTACAGGGGTATTCCCGCATGCAGGGCGGCTGCGCAGCTACAATATCACAAAAGATGAGTGGATTTTAAACGGGAAAACCGTTTATTACGCTTCTTATAATGAAATACAGGCTGCATTGGATTACGATTTTTCACAGGAAAAACAGTTCCCGTATGAAATAGTTCTGGTTGCAGATGCAGTGAAGCATTTTGCGGCATTTACATCCGGAATCTGGCAGATTCATCCATTTGGTGAGGGAAACACCCGTACCACAGCAATTTTTGTTATTCAATATTTGAAGGCATTTGGATTACGGGTCAACAGTGATGTATTTGCAGAACATTCATGGTATTTTCGAAATGCGCTGGTTCGATCCAATTATAATGATTTTCAGTTGGGGATTCATGCAACAACAAAATATCTGGAGCTGTTTTTCGAAAATCTGTTGATGAATGCGAACCATGAATTAAAGAACCGCTATTTGCGTGTGGATTATCGGGATGATAGGATGATTCAAAGTGAGAATGCGGAGAGTTCAAAGTGTATAGATAATATTTTGAATTGCACTTTGGAAGAGATGGCTGTAATGAAGGTCATCGAAGAGAACCCGCGAATCACTCAAAAAGCTTTGTCTGCTGTATTGGGAAAATCAGAGCGCACGATCAAGACAAGAATGGGGTCTTTAAAGCAAAAAGGACTGATTCAAAGGAAAAATGGAAAGCGCAATGGGGATTGGGAAATATTGACCCGATCATAACTGTGAGGTATGAAACAGTTGCACCGGATTAAAAATATATGGCATTTGCAGGAGTAGGATGTTGGTATACAAAGGAAGGAGTATACCGACATGGAAGAAAAACTTGTAAACATCTTAAATCAGATGGCAGAATACCTGAATATTTCACAGATGAAGAAACTTCAGGAGGTTCTGTTGAAAAATCTGGCACAGCCGGAAACAACTAAAGTAGAGACTACGAATGATACCTACTTGCAGATGTTCCTGGATGCAAAGAAAATCGAAGGATGTTCCGAGAGAACACTTCAATATTACCGTGTCACCGTAGAAAAAATGTTCCAGATGCTAAAGACGCCGGTCAGAAAGATTACAACGGAAGAGATCCGGACATATCTTTCGGAATATCAGAAGATCAACAACTGTGGGAAATCTACGATCGATAACATTCGGCGGAACATTTCAAGCTTTTTCTCATGGCTGGAAGAAGAGGATTATGTCCTGAAGAGTCCAATGCGTCGGATCCACAAAATCAAGACGAAACAGCAGGTAAAGGAAGTGATTTCCGACGAGGGGATTGAGCAGCTGCGGGATCATTGCTGCTGTGTCCGGGACCTGGCAATCATTGATCTGCTGTACTCAACGGGAATCCGTGTCGGGGAACTGGTAAATCTGAACATTAAAGATGTGGATTTTGAGGCCAGGGAATGTGTGGTGTTCGGAAAAGGTGATAAGGAGCGCAAAGTATACTTTGATGCGAAGGCAAAGCTGCATCTGCAAAATTATTTAAACAGTCGTTCCGATGACAACCCGGCATTGTTTGTAACACTGGACGCACCTCATGCCCGCTTAAAGATCAGTGGTGTCGAGATCAGACTGCGGAGACTCGGACAAAAGATCAATCTGACAAGAATTCATCCCCATAAATTCCGCCGGACCATGGCGACCCGTGCAATCGACAAAGGAATGCCGATTGAGCAGGTCCAGAAAATCCTCGGACATTCACAGATCGATACCACAATGCAGTATGCGATGGTCAACCAGTCGAATGTAAAAACATCCCATCAGAAGTACATCGCCTGATCAAGTTCGGGTTTGTGGGGATGAAATGAGATATAAATTACCGGAATTATGCAATATTCAATATGGATATGCATTTGATTCAAAAAAATTTACTGAAGATGATACCTATCCACCTTTGATAAGGATTCGAGATGTAAAGCGTGGATATTCAGAAACATTTTATGCTGGAGATTATCCTCAAGAGTATATTGTTCATGCGGGTGACTTACTGATTGGCATGGATGGTGAATTTAATATTGCAAGATGGAATAGCAGAGACGCATTGCTTAATCAGCGAGTATGCAAAATAACGGCTAAAGAAGGAATCAATGAAGAATATATACGGTTTGCACTTTCAAAAGGACTAAAAATTATTGAGAATAAGACATCATTTGTGACGGTTAAACATTTATCAGCAAAGGAACTGAATAAGATTGAATTATCGATTCCAGTAGGGTTAGAACAAAATAAGATTGCATGTATATTGAAAAACATAGAGAATATTATTAACATACGTCAAAGGCAACTTGAAAAACTGAGCGAAATAGTCAGAGCCCGATTTGTCGAGATGTTTGGTGATCCGATATCTAATCCATACCGATACGACAAAGTGCCTCTTTCAGAATTGGCAGATATAAAAATAGGACCATTTGGATCGTTACTTCATAAAGAAGACTATATTGAAGGTGGACATCCATTGCTTAATCCTTCGCATATTGCTGATGGAAAAATATTATCTGATGATAAATTAACAATTTCGGATGAGAAGTATGAAGAATTGTCAGCATATCAATTAAAAACTGGCGATGTAGTAATGGGAAGACGAGGAGAAATGGGAAGATGTGCTGTAGTTCCAAGAGATGGATTCTTGTGCGGAACAGGAAGTATTCTTATCAGAACGAAAGGAGAGATTACTGCTGATTATATTCAAAAAATAATATCATTTCCCTCATTTAAGAAATCAATAGAGGACATGGCGGTAGGACAAACAATGCCGAACTTAAATGTGCCTATAGTATCCAGATTTCAGATTATTAAGCCACCCATGGAAGTCCAAGATAGGTACTATAAGTTTGTAGCTCAAGTCGACAAATCAAAATTGCAATATCATCCGCATACGCACACCTGTCAACCCAATACCAGTTAATACTCGACTATTTCATGCAAAATTCGTAGAAAGGACACTGCTTATGCCTAAAATGACAGTTTATCACGGCGGCTACATGCCGGTGAAGGAACCGGAAATTCGGATCGGGAGAAATACGAAGGACTTTGGACCAGGATTTCATTAATTTCTGTACAGAAAATGCATTAAAGTGTTTGGAATATAGAGATTATGAGGTGATTCAATAATGCAGGAAACAGGGCGAGAACCGCAGAAAGATAACGATCTCTTTTTTACATGCAGTTTGATCGATTATATTGCCAGGAAGACAACAAACAAAAGGGCAGATGTTGTAAATGCATTGGGAAAAAGCGTCTGGAAAAGATTTATGATCTTGCGGATGTCTATCATTGTGATAACATAGACCGTGTCAGCGATGATTTCATTGCGGAGTCAGGTATCAAAAAAGGCAGTTTTGATAATGTAGGAGATTGTCGGTATACAATTCCGACTTACTGGGAAATTGGAAAAGTTTATAAGAGGTTGATCAAGCAGGTTGCGGAAAACGAAAAAATCAGTGTGATCGATGCACTGATGAAGGTTTATAATTCTTTTATCAGCCCGAAAATTGATGACTATAACAGCAGTGTTTACTATGAAAATCCATCGTACATTTTCGAAAGCTACAGAGAAAAGAAAATCTTGTAATGATTCAACCGGTCTGTGCACGTGCTGCACGGACGGTAATAAAAAAGTCATACACCCGAACAGGAGGTGTCATCATGACGAACTTTGATTTTTTAAAGGATGAACCAAAATTCAAAAGTTTTGCCGATACAGCGATCGCAGCGGAGCGGATTTTTTCCATTGATGAGTCTGCATCTGTTTTAAACTGCCGTCGGGCGATGGAATTTGCAATCAAGTGGATGTATTCGGTTGACAGCTCGCTGACGAAACCATGGGATGATAAGCTGGTCAGCCTGATGAGTGCGGAAGATTTCCGGGATCTTGTGGATAATGATTTATGGCAGCGGTTGGATTTTATCCGGAAAATGGGAAATACAGCGGCTCATACAGGAAAACGGGTATCGAAGGAGCAGGCAGCGCTGTGTCTGGAAAATCTGTTTGTTTTCATGGATTATGTAGCGTATTGCTATGCGGACCAATATACAGAACGGACATTTGATGAAAAACTGCTGGGTCAGGCGGAGACGAAACCAGTCGCTATAAAGCCGCAGACACCGGAGATCGACCTGGAAACACTGATCAAAGAAAACCAAGCGTTAAAGGCAGAGCTGACGGCACGAAGAGAAGAGCAGCAGCCGACCTATGTGCCGAAACCGCTTGATATTTCGGAATATAAGACAAGAAAACTTTACATCGATGCCATGCTGGAGGATGTCGGTTGGATCGAGGGGAAAAACTGGCTGAATGAAGTGGAAATCCCGGGAATGCCGAATAAGAGCGAGACCGGCTTTGCAGATTATGTTCTCTATGGGGATGATGGAAAGGCGCTTGCGATCATCGAGGCAAAGCGGACCTGTGTGGATGTGAGCAAGGGACGGCAGCAGGCGAAATTATACGCGGATTTGATCGAAAAACAGCAGGGAAGAAGACCTGTGGTATTCCTGACAAATGGATTCGAAACGCGGATTTCGGATAACCAGTATCCGGAGCGGAAGGTTGCTTCCATCTATTCAAAGCGTGATCTGGAAAAACTGTTCAATCTGCAGTCCATGCGTACCGGCTTGACGAATATTTTTGTCGATAAAAAGATTGCCGGGCGCTATTATCAGGAGGCAGCGGTGAAAGCGGTCTGCGACAGCTTTGATCGGAAAAATCGCAGGAAAGCGCTCCTTGTCATGGCAACCGGTTCCGGAAAGACGAGAACCGTGATCGCGCTTGTCAAAGTCCTTCTGAATCATGGATGGATCAAAAATGTACTGTTTCTTGCAGACCGGAACAGCCTGGTAACACAGGCGAAAAGAAGTTTTGTCAATCTTCTGCCGGATTTTTCCGTCACGAATCTCTGCGAAGAGAAAGATAATTATGGCGCGCATTGTGTCTTTTCCACCTACCAGACGATGATGAACTGCATTGATATGGTCCAGGATGAAGATGGAAAATTGTTTACATGCGGACATTTTGACCTTGTGATCTGTGATGAGGCACATCGATCCATTTACAATAAATACCGGGATATTTTCAACTATTTTGATGCCCCGCTTGTTGGACTTACCGCAACTCCGAAGGATGAGATCGATAAGAATACATATGAAATCTTTGAATTGGAAAGCGGCGTTCCGACGTATGGCTATGAGTTAGCGCAGGCGGTAAAAGACGGCTATCTCGTGGATTTTATGTCGATCGAGACGAAGTTAAAGTTCATTGAAAATGGGATTGTCTACGATGAACTTTCTGAGGAGGATAAGCAGGAGTACGAGGAGACTTTTGAGACAGAAGATGGAAATCTTCCGGAGCAGATCAATTCTTCGGCACTTAATGACTGGGTGTTTAATGAAGATACGATTCGTGAAGTCTTGAATATTTTGATGACAAATGGGCTTCGCGTGGATTATGGGAATAAGATCGGAAAGACGATCATTTTTGCGAAGAACCACCGGCATGCAGAGAAAATTCTTGAGGTGTTTGGAAAAGAATATCCACACCTGAAAGATTATGCAAAAGTCATTGATAATTATCTGAACTATGCACAGAGCGCAATTGATGAATTCTCGGATCCAAAGAAAATGCCGCAGATCGCGATTTCTGTCGATATGTTGGATACGGGAATTGATGTGCCGGAGGTACTGAATCTTGTATTCTTCAAAAAAGTTATGAGTAAGGCAAAATTCTGGCAGATGATCGGACGCGGAACGAGACTTTGTCCGGGACTTATGGATGGTGCAGATAAGGACAAGTTTTATATCTTTGATTTTTGTGGGAATTTTGAATTTTTCCGGATGAACAAAGGAAAATCGACAGCGAATACGATTGCGGTTCAGGGGGCGATTTTTCAGCTGAAATTCGAAATGTCGTACAAGCTTCAGGATCTCGCATATCAGACAGAACAACTAAAAAAATTCCGCAGTTCGCTTATTGAAGATATGACCGGAAAGGTGCGCGAGCTGAATCGGGATAATTTTGCAGTCCGTCAGCATTTAAAATACGTGGAACTGTATTCATCAGGAGAGAACTATCAGGCGCTGACTTATGCGGATACTTTGGTAGTTCGGGATGAACTGGCACCGTTGATTGAACCGGAAAAAGATGATGCGCAGGCGCTCCGTTTTGATGCACTGATGTACGGAATTGAGCTGGCGTATCTGGCCGGAAAGAAATATTCCAGGGGGAAACATGATCTTATAAAACGAGCAAGGGGTCTTACAAAGGTTGCAAATATTCCGGAGATTACAAAACAGGCACCGTTGATTGAGCAGATCCTCCATACAGATTATCTGGATCGTGCGGATGTCAATGATTTTGAAAAAATACGGAAAAATCTGCGTGATCTCGTGAAGTACATTCCGAAAGAGTATATCATTTATGAGACGAATATGGATGATGAAGTTTTATCTACGGAGTGGAACGAATCGGAGCTCGAAAATGATGATCTGAAAAATTATAAAGCAAAGGCGGAGTTCTATATCCGGGAACATCAGAATGAATCAGTGATTGCGAAGCTGAAAGGAAATATCCCTCTGAATTTCGAAGATGTGAAGGAGCTGGAAAAGATCCTCTGGAGTGATCTCGGAACGAAGGCAGATTATGAGGCGGAGTACGGGGAAAAACCGCTCGGTGAGTTTGTGCGGGGAATCGTCGGTCTCGATATGAATGCGGCGAAACAGGCGTTTTCAGAATATCTGGACAGCACCAACCTTGACAGCCGGCAGATCTATTTTGTGAACCAGATTGTGGAATATATTGTCCAGAATGGAATGATGAAGGATCTGTCTGTTCTTCAGGATTCCCCGTTTACAGATCAGGGAAGTATTGTGGATGTCTTCACAGATCTGTCTGTATGGATGGGGATCCGGAAGGTGATCGACCAGGTGAATGCGAATGCGGCGGCATGATGTTATTCCTCATGAAACAGTTTCCGCCGATCGTCCTCTTTTATCTTGACAAGTAACCGTTCGGTTGTTATAATACAAAGTAACCGAACGGTTACAAAAACAAGGAATCAGGTCATGACCGGAAAGACGGAAGAGCCAGACGCTAAGACGCAGTGCTGATTGAAAAATTCAATCTCGCATTGTGTCTTTTGTTTTTCAATGGGTTCACTCGCAAAGATTGCTGCATTCGGCCGATAGGGCGTTTTTGAGATCTATAACAAAAATTTTTGTCGCAGATCAGCTTTTATTCGATCATGCTAACACAGTTCCTTCCGGGAATGCTCCGCGGAATACGCGGCGTACAAGCGGTCCTGCAACGAGGAGCTGGAACGGAAGAGCCATGATAAAGTTCTTCGGGATGTTTGTCAGCCAGATGATCAGGAGCAGATTGAAGTTTCCGCTCTTTACGCATCCCTCAAGCGCTCCGTACATGGACATGATGATCACCATCGGAACGACCATGGAACAGGAAACTGCGATCACTTTGTGTAATACCGGGCTTTCCGGCTTAACGAGAAAACGGAATGCAAATCCTTTTGCCGGGCCGGATACGACGAACCAGTCCATGCACATCGCAAACACGTAGGCGATCGGGAAACCGATCCATGCTTCGCGGATCGTTGTCAGGTTCAGAGCTCCCATATGAAGGGTTACATTGTAGATGCTCATCCAGAGCACCATGGTAAAGCACATTAATACGGTGTAGATCAGACTTTCTCTTTTATTTCTTGGCATACTTTTTCTCCTTTTTGTGAAATTGTGTTTTTGGTTATTGTACGTGCCAGCGTACATATTCTTTTTCATGATCGGAAAAGCACATGGAATGGCTTTTCTGCCAGATGCGCTTCTCACTGCAAGTGGCAGAAAAAAGCAGCGAAGTCAACAAAACTCGTTGCGACTCCACTGCTTTTTGTGTGCATCTCACTGCGTTTCCAATCTCTATGTGAACGCAGTATACAATATTTTTCCGGTCTTCGTAAGTCCTTTTTTCCATTTTTTTCATTTTCAGAAACATGCACAAATTGTATACAATATTCTTATATGCTCTTATTCACATTCCCATATGGAGTTTCATGAACAGATTTCCTCACAGAATTTTCACATTTTTTTCGTTGACATTTAATGATGGATGTTTTATGCTTGCTTAGCAAGCTAACAAATTAGTTTGCTAAGTATTTGCTAAGAATAAAATCAATGGAATACGGTCGGAGACGACAGGAACTCTGATTTTGGTTTCGCATTTTCTTACGGTCAGAGCGGAGAATGGAAAGAAGCGCTGAAATATGATGCAGACAAAGATGATAGCGCTCGCGCTCGGTGCGAGAATGAGCTGCGGCACATTCTTTTTTTAAGGGGGATTTTGATTTATGAAAGAAACTGTTGGCAGAAGTATCGGAATGCTGTCCAATTTGATCCGGAGGCATTTCAGTACCTTTTCTTTTCACGACACTCTGAGCCCCGCGCAGGGAAAAACGCTTCATTTTATTCTGGCGAGAAGCATGGACACGGATGTGTTCCAGAAAGATGTTGAGGAAGAATACAGCCTGCGGCCGCCGACGGCCACAAAAATCTTAAAGGATATGGAAAAGAATGGTCTGATCCGCCGGGAAACGGTTCCCTACGATGCGAGATTAAAGCGGATCGTTGTGACGGAAAAGGGACTCCAGTACCAGGAAATGATCCGGGAGAGTCTGGAGGAGACGGAACGAAGGCTGACCGCGGGGATCACGGAGGATGATCTCGCGACATTTTTCCGCGTCATCAGCCGGATGATCCGAAACATGTCCTGATACAGATTAGTCAGATAAGACTCCGCTCTCTTTCCGGCAGCGGGAGGCAGAAGACTTATCTGAAAGGAGAAAGTCCGTTATGAGGACAAAAGGGGGAAGATACAGCCGGTTCTGCAAGGATACGGACTTGCTGTACCGAACCTTTTGAACTTTTATCATAACAAATCATAATATGGAAACGAGGTAAGATTCATGGTTAAAACACTTTTAAAAAGCGTGCGCCAGTATAAACGGGCATCCATCGAGACGCCCGTGTTCGTTGCCATGGAGGTCGTGCTGGAATGTACGATCCCGCTCATCATGTCAAAGCTCATCGATGACATGACGGGAACTTCCATGACGCCGATCTTAAAGTACGGCGTGCTTCTTCTGGTCCTTGCGACCATGTCCCTGTGTTTTGGAGTCCTCTCCGCAAGATCCGCGGCAACAGCCGGATGTGGACTTGCAAAGAACCTCCGGAGAGATCTCTATTTTAAAACCCAGGATTTCGCGTTTGCGGATATCGACAAGTTTTCATCGTCCTCTCTGGTCACGAGAATGACGACCGACGTCACAAACGTCCAGAATGCGTATCAGATGCTCATCCGGATGGCAGTCCGTGCCCCGCTCATGATGATCTTCTCCGTGATCATGAGCATGAGTATCAATGTCCGGATGTCCTTCATCTTCCTGGCACTGATCCCGGTCCTCGCGATCGCGCTGTTCGGCATCTTTTTCTATGTACATCCGATCTTCAAGCGGATCTTTAAGAAGTATGATGCCTTAAACAATTCCGTCCAGGAAAACGTCGGCGGCATCCGTGTTGTAAAATCCTTCGTCCGTGAAGACTACGAGAAGGAAAAGTTCGGAAAAGCTGCAGAGGAAGTCCGGAAAGACTTCACGATGGCAGAGAAGATCCTCGCATTGAACAACCCGCTCATGATGTTCTGCATCTATCTTGCGATGCTTTTAGTAAGCTTCTTTGGAGCGAAGCTCATCATCGGATCCGGCGGAACATCGCTCTCGACCGGTGAACTTTCCTCCCTGATCAGCTATGGCGTCCAGATCCTGTCTTCAATGATGATGCTGTCCATGGTATTTGTTATGTGCAGCATGGCGCAGGAATCCGGCGACCGTATCGCGGAGGTCCTGACACATGAGAGTGTCCTGAGATCTCCGGAAAACGGAGCGAAGGAAGTGAAGGACGGCAGCATCGAGTTTGATCATGTTTCCTTCCGCTATTCCGGAAAGAACAAGAAATATGCGCTCACGGACATCGATCTTGAGATCCCGTCCGGCGCTACGATCGGGATCATCGGAGGAACCGGTTCCTCCAAGACTTCCCTGATCCAGCTGATCCCGCGTCTCTATGACGTCTCGGAAGGTTCGGTCAAAGTCGGCGGACGCGATGTGAGAGAATATGATCTCCAGGCGCTCCGTGACGCGGTGGCCGTCGTTCTCCAGAAGAACGTCCTGTTCTCGGGAACGATCAAAGATAACCTCCGCTGGGGCAACAAGAACGCCACAGACGAGGAGCTGATCCATGCATGCAAGCTTGCGCAGGCGGATGAGTTCGTCACCCAGTTCCCGGCCGGCTATGACACTTACATCGAGCAGGGAGGAACGAACGTCTCCGGCGGCCAGAAGCAGCGTCTCTGTATTGCGAGAGCTCTTTTAAAGAAGCCGAAGATCCTGATCCTCGATGACTCCACCTCTGCGGTCGACACAAAGACCGATGCCCTGATCCGTCAGGCATTCAAGAATGAGCTTCCGGATACCACAAAGATCATCATCGCCCAGCGTGTCTCTTCCGTGCAGGATGCGGACCGCATTCTCGTCATGGACGGCGGACGGATCGTGGAGTCCGGTACGCATGAAGAACTTCTCGCTTTAAACGGAATTTACCGGGAAGTCAATGATTCCCAGACAAAGAGCAAGGAGGCAGAGTGATATGGAAAAACAGAACAATAAGAGAAAAGGCACTTTCGGCCGCCTGCTCCGCTATATCTTCCAGAATTACAGGATCCATCTGATCGTGGTCATCTGCTGCATCATCGTCAGCGCGGCGGCTTCCGTTGTCCAGACGGTATTTTTACAGCGGCTGATCGATACCTGCATCCTTCCGGGCCTGAAATCGGGCATGGAAAGTGTGAAACAGCCGTTCATGCAGACGATCCTCTCCATGCTCACGATCTACGCGTTCGGTGTTGCAGCGGCGTTCACCTACACGCACCTCATGGCGATCGTGACCCAGGGAACGTTAAAGCATCTGCGTGTGGACATGTTCGATAAGATGCAGTCCCTGCCGATCAAATATTTTGATACACATGCACACGGCGATATCATGAGTACCTACACGAACGATACGGATGCGATCCGCCAGATGATCGGTCAGTCGCTCCCGATGGTATTCCAGGCATCTTTGACGATCACAGTCATGTTCCTCATGATGATCTACTACAGCGTGTGGATGACGATCCTGGTCTGCCTGTTCTCGGTGCTCATGCTGACGGTCACGAAGAAATTCGGCGGCGCGAGCTCCCGCTATATGATGGAGCAGCAGAAGTCGCTCGCGAAAGAGGAAGGTTTCATCGAGGAGATGATCCAGGGACAGAAGGTCGTAAAGGTGTTCTGTCATGAAGAAGAGTGCAAGAAGGATTTCGACAAGTTAAATGAGAAACTGTTCTCCGACGGAGAACTTGCAAACCGCTATGGTAACTCCCTGATGCCGATCTTAAACAATGTCGGCAACCTGATGTATGTGGTACTGGCGATCGTTGGCGGACTTCTCGTCTACTGCGGAGCGCCAAACTTAAGCCTTGGCGGAAACGGTGTCCTTACGATCGGTATCATCGTCTCGTTCCTCGGAATGGCAAGACAGCTTTCCCAGACGATCGGGCAGGCATCCATGCAGGTTTCCATGGTCGCAATGGGACTCGCAGGAGCTTCCAGAGTGTTCTCTCTGATCGATGAGGAGCCGGAGAAGGATGAAGGTTATGTAACGCTTGTCCGCGCGGAGTGGACTGCGGACGGAACCTTGAAGGAGACAAACGACAAGAACGGCATCTGGGCATGGAAACATCCGCACAAGGCGGACGGAACCGTCACCTACACCCCGTTAAAGGGCGATATTCGGTTGGAGGATGTTGATTTCGGCTACACACCGGAGAAGCTTGTTCTCCATGATATCACTCTTTATGCGAAACCTGGCCAGAAGATCGCGTTTGTAGGTGCGACCGGCGCCGGAAAGACGACGATCACGAACCTGATCAACCGTTTCTACGACATTCCGGACGGAAAGATCCGTTACGACGGCATCAACATCACGAAGATCAGAAAGCCGGATCTTAGAAGATCTCTCGGCGTCGTTTTACAGGATGTCAACCTGTTTACCGGCACGGTCATGGACAACATCCGCTATGGTCATCTGGACGCCACGGACGAGGAGTGTATGGCGGCAGCGAGACTGGCGAATGCCGATGACTTTATCCAGAGACTGCCGGAGGGCTACAATACGATGCTCACCGGAAATGGTGCGAGCCTTTCCCAGGGTCAGAGACAGCTCATCTCGATCGCGAGAGCAGCCGTTGCAGATCCGCCGGTCATGATCCTCGATGAGGCGACAAGCTCGATCGATACGAGAACGGAGGCACTCGTCCAGGAAGGTATGGACAACCTGATGATGGGACGTACCGTCTTTGTTATCGCGCACCGTCTTTCCACGGTCCGCAACAGTAAGGCGATCATGGTTCTCGACCACGGTCACATCATCGAGCGCGGCGACCATGAGACGCTGATCACGCAGAAGGGCGTGTACTATCAGCTTTATACCGGGGCGTTTGAGCTGGAGTAATGGCTGCGGTCTGGTCATACAGTAATTTGTGAATGAAAAATCCCCCTCTAACTTCTGCAGTGTGCCCGGAAATCCGGGTGTGCGGGCAGGAGTGGGAGGGGGATTTTTTATGCCGTCTGTTCTTTTTCTGTCAGAAATGATACAAATCGGAAATGACGGTCGAGGACGTTTCCAATCAGACCGATCACTTTTCCCATGGTAAAGGCGGCAAGGATCGTTCCGATCCCGAGGCCTTTGATGTGGCCGAGGAAGAGGAAGGTCAGTCCGGCAGTCACAGCGAGGCAGGTCACGTCGAAGGTGATCTTGACTCTGGAGTAGGGCACTTTGAGAATCTCAGCTGTTTCACGCGGAAACAGGTCGGTCGGGATGATCGGGAGTCCGCAGCGGTTGGAGAGTGCAATTCCGATGCAGAGAACGACATAGCTCACGATAAAGTAACAGATCTGATATCCAAGTCCCATTGGAAGACCGGCAAGGGCAGTTTTGTAGACATCCAGCATCTTGCTGAAGGCAAAGCCGACTACGAAGCTGAAGAGGTAGGTCGGAACGAATTTTTTTCGAAGGATCATCAGGACAGCCACGAGTGTGCCCTGGAAGATGTAGGTCCAGGTGCCGAGTGTCATTCGTGGGAATGATTCAGAGAAAGCGTATGGTACGCTGGAGATTGCCGAGATTCCGGCGCCGGAGTCGAGCATCAGGACTACGCCGAAGCTGTTGATGAGGACAACGATCAAGAGGGCAAGTTCACCTCGCCAGATCGGGCGGGTGTCATTTTGGTTTTTTGTGTTCATTTGTGTATGTCTCCTGCTAGTCGATGTTTCTGTGAAGTGCAGAACGGTTATTATTGTAGCGCGGGGGTGGGGAATGTGCAAGAGGGAGTTTTTTGCTGTCCTTTGCCCGAAAAAAGTTGCTGGAGACAGGCTAACATCCGAAAAAATGTAGGAAAGAGTGAGCTAACGTCCGAAAAAATGTGGTACAGCACGACTTTAACGTCCGTAAAAATGTAGAATAGAACGAATTTACGTCCGAAAAAATGTAATATAACGCATATTTACATCCGTAAAAGTGTTGATCTCTATGGATTCTTTTTATTCCATGTAGGTGTACGGCTTTACCGGCGGCTGGTCTTCCTTATGTTCGCCGATGATTTTTTCCATCCAGATCATGTCGTACCAGCGGTTGAATTTGTAGCCGCAGTTTTCGAAGGTTCCGCAGAGGTGGAAGCCGAGGTGTTCGTGGAACTGGGCGCTGTTTTTGTTGAGATATTCGTCCTCTACTTTGGGGTAGCCGATGCAGGCATAAAGATTCAGAATACCCATGGTTTTCAGGCGGTCGGCGAGGGCTTCGTAGAGTTTTCGGCCGAGACCACATTTTTTGGCGTTATGGTCCAGGTAGATCGTGAGTTCGCAGGCCCAGTCGTAGGCGGCGCGGCCAACGAAGGGACCTGCATAGGAGTAGCCTTCGATTTTTCCGTTTCGCTCGATCACGAGATATGGATATTTTTTCATGGTGTTGCGCATCCGGTTTTCGAATTCTTCGAGAGAGGGCACTTCGTATTCGAATGTGATCACGGTGTTTTCTACATAATAGGTATAGATTTCCAGGATGCGCGGTGCATCTTCAAGTTTTGCATTTCGGATATTGATGGAATCCATGGGGGACCTCCTTTTGGTGTAAGATTAATTTTGAGGATCTGTAACAGGAATTCCCAGCATAGAAGATTAAGAGGAATGAAATTGGTGTTCTTTGGGGAACTCCGTCAATGTCAGAATTCGTGAAAAATGCTTTGACAGGAGTTATTATAGCACTGCAGAACAGAGAAGAAAACAGGTGTTTTGTCGCGGAACGATATCCTGCAATTATCGTCGGAAAACGTTTTTACCCCGGAAGTCTTGTAAATGACTAATTGCGGCGTCTGGATGATCCGCCTGCCAAATAGAAAGAATTTTAAGCATATTTTGCAACTGCGCCGGACATGCCAATTGACAACTCCCAAATGCCAGAGTTACAATAACTGTAATGCATAAAACGGCGGTTATCCATAACATATAGGACAGCCGCAGGTAAGGGGAACAAAATGGATTTTACAAGTTTATTTAATATGCAGGGCATGATGTTCGGCATTCTGGCGCTCGGATGGTATCTGAGGAAAAAAGGGATGATCGATAAGAGTGGAAAGGCGCTTTTGAGCAATCTTGTCATGAACGTGACACTTCCTGCGAGTATCATCAAATCGTTCCAGATGGAATTCAGCATGGACATTTTAAAACTGACCCTGGAAGTGATCGTGATCTCATTTCTGATCCAGATCATCTCGAACGGGCTCAGCCGCGTCCTCTATCCGGGATGGAATGAAGAGAGCCGGAAGGTTCTTCAGTACGCGACGATCGTCTCGAATGCCGGGATCCTCGGAAATGCGATTGCGGAAGGAATCTTCGGAGACCTTGGGATCATGTACGCCGCAGTCTATACGATCCCGACGAGGATCTTCATGTGGTCGGTAGGACTCACTTACTTTACGGAGGCGCCGACGAAAAAAGAACTTGTGAAAAAGGTACTGACCCATCCGTGCATCATCGCGATCTTTACCGGAATGGTGCTCCTCATCTCGCAGTTTCAGCTTCCGGGATTTGTAAACCAGACAGTCCGGACGATCGCCGGAGCTAATACGTTCTGCGCGATGCTGCTCATCGGATGCACACTGGCGGAGGTGCCGTTTAAAGAGGTGTTCTCAAAAGAAGTTTACTATTATACATTCATTCGCCTGTTCCTGATCCCGGTCATCGTCCTTGCAGGATGCCGGTTGTTCCGGATCGACTCGCTGATCACAGCGGTCTGCGTGATCCTCTCCGCGATGCCGGCGGCGAGCACGAGTGTAGTCCTTGCGGTCAAATATGGAAAAGACGACCGCCTGGCAACGAAGATCGTTGTCTTTTCCACGGTCGTCTCATTGATCACACTTCCGATCTGGTGTTATTTCCTGCAGTAGGAGATCCTGTGGGACTTTCAAGGTAATACCAGAGGTTCATTCGGATAAATTCGTACATACTGAGCCGGAAATCCCGTTCTTTATGCGGGATTCCGGCTATTTTTAATGCTTCCTTCATGACCGGATTCGAGTGAGTGCTCCCACAGAGACCGGACGCATGGTACAGGACGGCGAGAAAAATTTCGCTGGCGTCATGGTCAGAGAGACTGAAGTGATCTGCCATAAGTCTGACGAAAGCATCTTTGCCGGTAAAATAACTTTTTTTAAAGCAGGCAAGCCGGCAGGCAGAGACATGGACCTCGATGATTGTGCAGAGGATATCGCTGTAGCGGAAATAGTCGCGGTGGTCGTTTAAGACATCGGCCCAGCGGCCAGCCCACTCGTCCGGAGTCCATGTTTTCCCTTCCGGGAAAGCGGCGAAAAGATCATCAAAATAGGAGTGCATCTTATCGGAACAGATTTCCAGATAGATCTCTTCCTTTGTCGTCACATATTTGTAGAGGTTTGCGCGTGTCCATGACAGCTTTCCTGCGATCGTGGACAGGGTGATCTCCTGGTAGGGGACGGAATTAAAAAGAGAGTCGGCAGCAGCCTTGATCTCCGCCATCCGGGCCTGTTTCTGTTCTTCACTTCTTGCGCGCACAAAGTCTGTCATGGGGTTCACCTCCTGTCAATTCCAGGCTTTATTCAATAAATACACCATCATTATAATTGATTTCCAGGCACTTGACAAGGCATGTGGGGTATGCTAACATCAAAATTAGTTACAATATGTCACTTACGAAACAGGTGAAAACCGTGAGACTGGGACGCAAAATCCTGTTACAGTGCGCGGGCATGGAGTGCCCGTGTACTGTAACGGAAGATGCTTTCAGATCCCGGCCGGTGAATCGCGTGGGAAAAGGAGAAGCGGATGGATAAGATCAAGAAAAATTTTGGATTTGGCTGTATGCGTTTCCCGATGATCGGGGAAGAGGTGGACGAGAAACAGGTCTGTCAGATGGTTGATTATTTCCTGGAACAGGGATTTAATTATTTTGATACAGCACACGGTTATATCAGCGGAAAAAGTGAGCTTGCGATCAAAAACTGCCTGACGAGCCGTCACCCGAGAGAAAGCTATATTCTCACGGATAAGCTGACAGGAAATTTCTTCGAAAAAGAAGAGGATATCCGCCCGCTTTTTGAGTCCCAGCTGGAACGCTGCGGAGTGGAGTATTTTGACTTTTATCTGATGCATGCCCAGAATGTTGAAAAGTTTGAAAAGTTCAAGAAATGTCATGCGTATGAGACGGCACTGAAATTCAAGGAAGAGGGAAAGATCCGCCATTTTGGAATCTCGTTCCATGACCGTGCAGAGGTCCTTGACCAGATCCTCACCGAGTATCCGCAGGTCGAGGTGGTACAGCTCCAGTTCAACTATATCGACTATGATGACCCGGCGGTTCAGTCCGGAAAATGCTATGAAGTCTGCAGAAAGCATGGAAAACCGGTGATCGTCATGGAACCGGTCCGCGGCGGCAGTCTCGCAAATCTTTCGGACGATGCAAAAGCAGTGTTTGACGAGCTCCACGGCGGAAGTCCGGCGACATATGCGATCCGCTATGCGGCGGGATTCCCGGGGATCATGATGGTCCTCTCCGGAATGAGCACGATCGACCAGATGAAGGAAAATCTGGACTTTATGAAAGACTTCAGGCCGCTTGACGAGAAAGAGACACAGGCGGTAGAGAAGGTATGTGAGATCATCCGGGGCAAAAAGCTGATTTCGTGTACAGAATGCCGCTACTGTGTGGACGGCTGTCCGAAAAGGATCTTGATTCCGGATCTTTTCGCCTGCATGAATGCGAAGAAGATGTATAAGAACTGGAATTCTGACTATTATTATGAAATCCACACGAAGGAACATGGAAAGGCATCCGACTGCATCAAATGCGGAAAATGTGAGCAGATTTGTCCGCAGCAGCTGAAGATCCGCGATCTGCTGTGTGATGTTGCGGCGGAATTCGAGAAGAAAGAGGCGTAAGTGAGAATTTTTGTGCATTGCCAGGTGAAATGATCTGTAGTAAGGTAATACAGAGATAGACAAAAGCCGGGAATATCAGCCCAGTATTGCGATAGGGCCGGATGATGGATGCAATGTCTGTTGTCCGGCCTTTTACGATGAAGTATGAGGAGAATAGGATAATATGGGATTTCATGAGCTGGAAGAAAATCTGATCGATATGGTGAAGGAGCAGCAGGCGAAGCTCGGGTTTCGCCCGGAGGTGATCCGGCTGTACTATCCGGTCTCGACGCTGAATCACTTTTTCGGGACAGATGATACCCCGGAACGGATGGAAGAGCGGCTTCAGGAGCTTGGAGTCCACACGAAGGATACGCTTGGATCTGTTCAGGTGACCGCAAAAGGGGACCGGTTCTGTATTAAGATCCCGGAAGAGGGCAGTGTGTTCGTCCATGAACAGATGAAAGGACGGGAGTTTATCCAGGACCTTGTAGAACTTGTCGGGAGACATGGATGCAGCCCTGATGAGATCCGGGAGCTTTTCCTCAAATGGTCGGAACATGCCGTGTTTGAAGAAATTGAGGACGGCGATTTCGACTGGGCGTTCCACTTTGCGGATGGCATCCCGGATCGGTATTATTACTGTTTTAAGGATGAGGGATGCCATCTGATCTATCACCGGTTCCTGCCGGAGGATTATGAGGAGCTGCTGTAAATGGAAAACCGGTAATTTCATTGCCGATGGAGTTTACAATTCCAGCGTCGCTGCGATTTTTTTCAATGTCTCCGCAGACGCCCGGAGCTTTTCGGCTTCCTCCGCATTTAACGCGATTGGAACATGCGTCTCGATGCCGGTTAATCCCACGATGGCCGGCATGCTGAGGGAGATGCCGTCGATCCCGTACTCCCCGTGCATCATGGAGGAAACCGGGAGAATGGACCGCTCGTTGCGGATGATGCATTCGCAGATTCGTTTGACGCTCATGGCGATCCCGTAATAGGTTGCCTGTTTTTTTGAGATGATGTCATAAGCGCTGTTTTTTACGTCCTCCGCGATCCGGTCCATAGCGTGGTCATGGTCGAAATGGCCGCGCATCTCGCAGAAGGTGTTTAACGGGATCCCGGAGACGTTGGTGCTGCTCCATGCGGCGATCTCGCTGTCTCCGTGCTCTCCGATGATGAAGGAATGGACGCTGCGGCTGTCGACGCCGAGATGTTCCCCGAGCGCATATTTTAACCGCGCCGTGTCGAGCACGGTTCCGGAACCGATGACGCGGTTTTCCGGGAAGCCGGAGAGCTTTAACGCCGCGTAGGTCAGGATGTCGACCGGATTGGACACGATGAGGAGGATTCCCTCAAAGCCGCGCTTTGCGATCTCGGGGATGATCGTTTTGTAGATTGCGACATTTTTGTGGACCAGGTCCAGGCGCGTCTCATTCGGTTTCTGGTTCGCTCCGGCGGTGACGATGATGATCGCGGAATCGGCGATGTCATCGTAAGTTCCGGCATAGATCTTCATCTGACCGGCAAACGGGATTCCGTGGGCGATGTCCTTCGCCTCCCCATCGGCTTTGTCGTGGTTGACGTCCAAAAGGACGAGTTCGGAAAAGAGGCGGCTCTGCATCAGGGTGAATGCGGTGGCAGATCCGACGAAGCCGCATCCGATGACGGCTGCTTTTCTTGGGTTGATGGTCTGTTTCATAAAGGATCCCTCCTGTTAGCTCAGAATCGTGCGGAGATGTTCCGCGTGGAAGATGGTTTCAGTTTTTCCTTCCTGCATGTTCAGTATAGTATAACCGGAAATAAAAAACCGTTGTATTTACAACGAAAAAACCAGAAAATTCCAGAAAGACCGGAACTCTCTATGTTGGAGAATGCTACATTAGAAGATAAGTGGTAAATGTTCAGTAGGTCTGCGCATTTACTGCGCTGACCGTAAGAAAACATAGGCGGGTAGGCAAAAATCCCATTGCCGCAGGCAATTTTTCATGGATTTTTGCTCGTGACTGTGAAGGTACTGAACAGTTACGATAAGTGTGAAAAAAGTCATGTTCCCCATCCGAAAAATAGGCGGGAACATGACTTTTTATGTAACAGCGACGTTCTGTTCTGATTTTTCTTATTTCTGCTTTTTCTTCGGATTTTCCGGAAACCATCCTTTCTTTACCCGCTCTTCCTGCTCAAATAATTCCTTGATGCTCCAGATGCAGGTGATCCCGAAAACAGCGATCAGCACGCTGATGATCATATTTGAGATCAGGAGAGAGGCGAGCAGGGAAAAAATCCCGATCCCCGCAAACACAGGCCAGACCTGTTTTCCAAAGTAATATTCCGTCTTGATGACGATCACATGAAAACTGCCGATCAGAAGAAACGTTCCGATCGCAGCGATCATTCCGGTCCAGTTCATAAAAATTCCTTTCTGTGAATCCTTGTTTTATTATGGTCAGCGCAGAACTACTGAACAGTTACTATCTAATGTTCATAGCTTCCCGTTGTGATCGTATACTCGCCTTCGCCCTGGACAAACACGGTGCCGTCGGTTCCGATAATCGAAACGCTCTTTCCGTCCGCACCCGTGATGGAACCTTTGCAGATCAGGGAGGAGACTGTGCTGTTTCCGGTCACGGTCCATGCGGAGAGGGCATCGATCATTACGTCACAGGTCCCGCTTCCGCCGTCGCCGGCATTTGTCTCGTCCTGAAGGATCGAGCCGGTCAGGATCGTTCCGTTCGTGAGGTTCAGCTTCAGATTGCTGATGCTGTCCCAGAGGATCGCACCGCTCATTTCCTGCTCATCTGCGGTGAAGGTGCAGTCAGCGCCGTTCTTTCCGCTCTCGCCCCAGCCGCGCTTGTTGGCATTGCCGGTACACTTTAAGAAAAAGTCATTGGATGGAGAGTAGGTGATGTCCACATGTTTCAGATAGAAGGAACTCTCAGTGTTTGTCGTGTAGAACAGACCGCCGTTTAAGGAAGTCAGGCTGCCGCCCTCCATCGAAAAGTTACTTTCGCCGACCTCGGAATCGCCGGACATGCTCTGGTAGAGGATCACGGTCCAGTCGCAGTCATTCTGCTCATTTTCCGGGATGTTTCCGGAGAGCGTGCAGTTTTTGAGGGACAGGGAATTTAAACCTTCGATGCAGACCGCCTCGGAATTTTCCGCGGAGAGCGCTGCATTGCTGACGGTAATGTCCGCAGTACAGTAGACAGCCGGGGAACCGGTTCCCTTTGACGTGTAGGTTCCACCGTTTATGGTCATGGTCCCGCCGCCGCGGTCGCTCCGGATCGCTGCGGAAGATTCGCCGTTTGTCTCAACAGTGAGGTTGGAAGCGGTGAGAGTTCCGCCGCCGGCGACATGGATCCCTCCGGAGGTGTCCTGCTTTGTGGTGATCGTGGTGTCGGATACGGAGACATTGCCGTTGCCGTAGCTGAAGACGCCTGCACCGCCTTTCGCGTCGGTGGTGATCGTGCCGCCGGTGAGTGTCAGGGCTCCGTCTGTGGCAAGGGCAGCGGCGCCGGTGCCGTAGAAGCTGGAGTTGTCGCCGCCGGTGCTGTCGGTGGAGGTGCGGTCGATCGTGAAGTTATTTAAAGTGACAGACGCACCGCTGGTCACAAGAACTGCACTTTCATCCTTTCCGGTGGAAGCGTAGGTCTGGTCGCTTTCCTCTTTATCTTCAGAAAAGCTGGAGACAGCATCGTAGGATTCCGGTGCGGAATTCTGTCCGCCCGGACCTCCCGGGCCGCCTTCTCCGTCTGGAGGAGCCTGTTTTCCGTCCATATTTCCCGGAGTACCATCCGGCGGATTTCCTGGCCTGTCAGAATTTTCTCCCGGAGCTCCATCCGGTTTATCAGCCGGAGCGGAATCGGAAGTTTCTGTCACCTGTGCGGTAGTATCAGCAGCGGGATCAGCGGCTTTCTGTCCGCATCCGCCGACCATAAGGATCCCTGCAAGAAGCATGCAGAGGAGCGCCTGTTTTTTCATGAGAATCAGATCCTTTCTGGAATGAAGTATATAAAGAAGTATACGAATTAAGTTTGTTAAAACTGTGAAATACACAGACTTTTCACGTGACGGAATTTGCCGAGTGTTCATGAGGTGTCGATGCGTGCCTGCACGAAGCAATCGGTTATCAAGGACAAACGCATCCGACGCGAGAAGATGTCAGGGTTCCGGTCTCGTCAATGTCTCGAGAGCTCCCAGAATGCCACCGCACTCGCCGCTGCGACATTTAAGGAGTCAACGCCATGCGCCATCGGGATCATGACCGTGTAGTCACAGCCATCGATCGTGGCAGAGGCGAGACCGTCGCCCTCGGTTCCGAGGATCACTGCGAGCTTTTCTTCTGAGAGAAGTCCGGGATCATCGATGGAGACGGAATCTTCCTTTAATGCCATGGCGGCAGTCTTGTATCCCATGGCTTTGAGGTGTGTAAGTCCGCCTGCGGAGAGATCGGCCTCTTTCGGAAAATAAGTCCACGGAATCTGGAAAACGGTTCCCATGCTGACTCTGGCGGCTCTCCGGTAAAATGGGTCACTGCAGCCGGAGGAGAGCAGGACGGCGTCCATGCCGAGCGCTGCGGCTGAGCGGAAGATGGCGCCGATATTTGTTGGATTTACAACATTTTCGAGCACGGCAATCCGGTGTTTTCCCTTACAGATCTCATCCACAGAAGGCATCGGCTTCCGTTTCATGGCGCAGAGAAGTCCGCGTGTCAGTGCGAAGCCGGTGAGATTTGTGAGAAGAGAGGCAGCTGCGGTATAAACGGGAAGGTCCGGGTAATCGGAAAAAAGTTCCGGGATCCATGGATCCGTCTGCCGGTCCTCGATCAGGACGGAGACAGGTTCATATCCGGCATTCAGGGCGCGGCGGATCACATTCGGGCTTTCCGCAATGAAGATCCCGGGGGCCGGTTCGTTGATATGATAAAGCTGGGACTCGGAATAGCGGGAAAAGAGGTCGAGTTCCGGCAGATTAAGGTCGGTGATCGTTATGATTGCTGGCATAAAATCTCCTTTTTGGTTCAGTCTGTTTCTTCTTTATAAGCAGATCAGGTTGCTGACATAAGGGCGTTTCCCGGAAAGCACCTCATCGTAAAAATTCTGCTTCCAGTCGATATAGTCGATGCTGTTCTCCAGCTCCCGGATGGATTCGCGCAGCATTTCCTGCTTTTTGGAAAGCATTTCCTTCCGTTTCATGATTGTGCTCTCGCCCTGAAGACAGAGGGCAAGATATTCCTTCATTTCCTGAATGCTCATCCCGCATTTTTTCAGGCAGATCAGGTCTTTGATTCATTTTACATCATGTTCATCGAAAATACGGCGGTTGTTGCTGTCGCGTTTTACGTTGGCAGATACCGAAAGCTATTGACCGGTTGTTACAATCGGAATATATAATCGGTAGTATCAACCGGATTATAGCATGAGAGACCCGAAAAGACAAGGACCGGTTCGGCAGGCCGCTGGTTCCTGTCCGTGCATTGCGCAAACATGTGTTATGATATTCGGGCTGAATCTCCTGCTTGCAGGAATCATGAAAGGACGAAAAATAGCAAAATGAAACAGAACAGAGTGAAACAGATCAGTATAGTCATGGCGGCCGCAGATGTCGTGGATAACGGACTGTCTGTTTCGAGAAAAAGCGTTCCGAAGGCGCAGGAAATACATTCACTTGACAAGCAGGTACCTGCATGATACGATTATATTAGTTACAATGTGTCACTTAAACGACGAATGTCCGTGAATGGCGGATATTCCCTGGTCCTGCGGGGAGGAAAAAGATGGATTTTTTCAGAAAAAGCACGGCAAAGAAAAATGCGGATCAGAAAGGAAATCTGACGGAAGGACCGATCGCGAAGGGGCTTTTTACGTTTATGATCCCGATCTTTCTCGGTCAGCTTCTGCAGCAGCTCTACAACATGGCGGACGCCTGGGTCGTCGGGAACTTTGCGAGCAATGATGCATTCGCGGCGGTCAGCCTGTCCGGAAATGTGACGATGTCGGTGATCACACTCTTCGGCGGGATCGCGATCGGCGGCGGAGTCGTGATCTCAAAATACTTTGGAGCACAGGACGAGGAGAACCTGCAGCGGGCAGTCCACACGAACTTCCTTCTGGGGATCGTGTTTTCCATCCTCGCGACGATCATCGGTCAGGTGTTTGTCCCGATCCTGCTTGGCTGGCTTCACACGCCGGACAGCGTAATGACGGAGGCACGACTGTACTTTGGAATCTATTTTGCCGGTGTCTCCACGGTCATCATGTACAACATCTGCATGAACATCATGCGGGCGGTCGGGGACAGCGTGCATCCACTCTATTACCTGATCTTTTCCTCCGTGGTGAACATGATCCTGGATCTCATTTTTGTCGCCGGATTCAAATGGAGCGCAGCCGGAGCCGCGGTTGCGACCGTGATCGCGCAGGGACTCAGCGTTCTTTTATGCCTGTCACGTATGGTAAAGGACGGCGGGGCGGCGACGATCCATTGGAAGGAACTGCGCTTCCATAAAGAAATGATCCGCCAGGTCATCGTCCAGGGACTTCCGACGGGTCTCCAGAACTCGGTCATCAGCATCGGAAATCTCGTCGTCCAGTCAAATATCAATACATTCGGCGCATTCGCGATCTCCGGACAGGGTGCCTTTGCGAAGCTTGAGGGGATCGCGTTTCTCCCGATCATGAGCATGTCCATGGCGCTCACGACCTTTGTGAGCCAGAATCTTGGAGCCGGGAGAGCAGACCGGGCAAAAAAAGGCTCCGCCATCGGCCTTGCGTTCGGCATGGTGATGGCAGAGCTTGTGGGAATCTGTCTTTTTATCTGGATCCCGATCCTTCTTAGGATCTTTGTCGATGCACCGGAAGCGATCCGCTTCGGAACGATCCATGGAAGAACGGTTGCACTGTTCTTTTTCCTTCTGGCATTTTCCAACTGCGCGTCCGGCGTCCTCCGCGGAGCCGGAAAATCAGTGGTCCCGATGTTCACGATGCTCATCTGCTGGTGCGGGATCCGCGTTCTCTACGTGACGATCGCACTCCGGATCATTCCGGTATTCCGGACGATCTCATCGGCTTACCCGCTGACATGGAGCTTAAGCTCGATCATTTTTATCGTATTCTTGCTTCGGATGGACTGGGAAAAGCAGATTTAAATCTCTTTTCCGCGTTCATTGATCACGAGTGCCATAAATTCTAACGGCTCATCAAACGGATTTTTGATGGCATGGCTCTGACCAACCTCGATCACACAGACATCGCCCGGGTGGATCTCGGTCTCTGTGTGGTCGTTGTCCTCAAAGATCCCCTTTCCTTTGATCACATAGTACGGCTCGGTATTTTCTACATGCTGGTGGAAACCGATGCTGCCGTGCGGCGGGATGATCACGTGTGCGTACATGGATGCATGTCCCATGAGCTCGTCCTTGCTTAAAAGATGACGGATCTCGACGGTGCCTTCACCGCCTCTTAAATTCGGTACAAATGCGACTTCTGTTTTTCTGACCATAGTGGAAACCTCCCTGAAATATTTCAATGAAAATCTGCCGGGCAGCCATCTTTGCGGGATTGGTCTGCCCAAAATATTGACAAATTTATTATACCGCATATTTAGAAAAAGAAAAATCTGATTTTATATTTTTCGCAACCCGGCAATATGTTTATATATGCCTGAATAGTATGGCCGCTGTAGGTGTTCTTGCATTTTCCATTTGGGTTTAAAACATGAGAAAATATATTTTTTACATTTAAGATCAAAATGCTGGGATACAAGAGAAAAATACCAGGAATGCCCCCTGAGTGAACGAGATTCAGGGGGCATTTTGGCGGTGATTTGAGACAGATGATCGGCTTACCCAAGTGTATGGAAGAAATCCACCGCCTTATTCACTTTCTTCATCAGATGATCAAACTTCTCCGGTGTCAGGGACTGGGCGCCATCACAGAGGGCTTTTTCAGGATTGTTGTGGACCTCGATCATGAGACCGTCAGCTCCGGCTGCGATCGCTGCCATAGCGAGCGGCTCGACCATGAAACGGATCCCGGCTGCATGGCTCGGGTCGATGATGACCGGAAGGTGAGTTTTCTTCTTTAACATCGGAACAGCGGAGATATCGAGCGTATTTCTGTAGGAAGTCTCGAAAGTACGGATCCCGCGCTCACAGAGGATGACCTTTTCATTTCCACCTGCCATGATGTACTCGGCACTCATCAAGAGCTCGTCCAGAGTGTTGGCAAGTCCGCGCTTTAAGAGGATCGGCTTGTCGATCTTTCCGAGAACCTTTAAGAGCTCGAAGTTCTGCATATTTCTCGCACCGACCTGGATGACATCCACGTCATCGAAGAGTGGGAGATGCTCAGCGCTCATGATCTCTGTGACGACCGGGAGACCTGTGGCTTTTTTTGCCTCGAGGAGAAGATCAAGACCGTGCTCATGAAGCCCCTGGAATGCGTACGGGGAAGTTCTCGGCTTGAAAGCACCGCCGCGGAGAAGAGTAGCGCCGGAGCGTTTCACATCCTCAGCGACCTCTGTGATCTGTTCCTTCGTCTCGATCGAACACGGTCCGGCGATCACCTGGAAATTGCCGCCGCCGATCTTTCTGCCGCAGATATCGATCACGGTGTCATCCGGGTGCATGGAGCGGTTTGCCTTTTTGTACGGCTCGCGGATCCGGCGGACATCCTCAACGACATCGTTGGCGCGCAGCCAGTCCTCATGGATCGTACTCGTATCACCGATCAGTCCGATCAGGGAAGCTTCGGTTCCCTCGGAGAGATGAAGCTTGAAGCCCTGGTTGACAAGTTCGGTCTTTAAAGATTCTACTTTCTGTTTATTGGCGTCTTTCTTTAAGATAATGATCATGATTGTTTTCTCCTTTTTCTGTTAAAATAAAAAATCCGGTGTCTGCTGCAATCGCAAACACCGGCTCCACGTTTTCGTTACGTTTCCTCAGGCCCTTTGACCTTCGATCGGAGAGGGTTGTTTTTTGCAGCAGAAACAGTCCGCGCCGTAATAATAGCCCGGAAAATAATAAAAAGAATAGGATGCAAAAAGATTCATCATCTGGTTCTTCATATCTGCTGTTCTCCTCTCTGAAGATTGACCGCCGGACCGATTCTTTCTGGCTGCTGAAGTTATCATAGCGCTGTCAGATGCATTTGTCAATAGAAAAATTCAATAAGTTGAAGTTTTACGCTTTTATGTAATAAAATATACAAAAGAATGAAATAATAAAGGCTAAAAAATAAAGAAGAGCAGAAGAATGATCAGAACAAAAAAGATCCAAACAGCAGTGGGGATAGAAGACTAGTTGTAAATTTGTAAGTACGATACAAGGACGTAAAAGGTCAGGATTACAGAAGACGGGAATATCACGAAAAATCCCCGGCGCAGCCATGTGCTCATGACTATGCAGGGGATTTCCAGCCGATCAAAATCTCTATATCCTATTCCAATGACACCGTATTCGCAATGATCTCCACGCACCGCTCGATCCCGAGAGTACCGCTGTTTAAGCAGAGATCATAATTCTTCGGCTTGCCCCACTCATTGCCGCTGTAGTACTGATAGTAGTCGCGGCGCTTCGCGTCGATGGCACGGATCCGGCTTTCCAGCTTCTTCACATCCTCATCCGGTTCCTTTTCAAGCGCCAGGATGCGCTCCACACGCTTTTTGAGACCGGAGGAGATAAATACCCGGAAAGCATCCTCAACGATCACGTCAGAACATCTTCCGATGATGACACAAGGTCCCTGGTTCGCAAGCTGGCGGATGATCTTCGACTGGATCACAAAAAGCTGATCAGAAACCGGGATCTCATAGGCAGGAGAGAAAGGATCGACCGTTGCGAGATCATCATAGTTGATCCGCTTCTGTCTGGCGATCACCTCATCGTTTGCGTGAAAAAGATCCTCAGAGATATTGCTGTCCTCGGCCGCCATAGCGATCAGTTCCTTATCGTAAACAGGAATCCCAAGTTTCTTTGCGAGGCAGACGCCGATCTTGCGTCCGCCGCTGCCGAATTCACGGCTGATAGTGATGACTTTGCTCATAATATCTTCCTCCCCTGTACAAGTTGCTATTATCCTTAATTCTGCACAGTTTCAGTGCTGTCTGTAAAGAGTATACCATAAAATCGCCAAAAAGTTACACAAAATTTTCCAATTCATAGAACTGTAAGAAAATATAAAACAACAACATCCCCCAGCGAGATTGCTAAGCGTTGATCCTCCGGGAAGGAGTGCCTTGATCCGGGGAACTGGTTTCCTCTTAGCCCGCGGGTGACTGCGTTGGGGAAAATATGACACTTGTCTGAGCGAAGCGAGTTGTGTCATATTTTCCCCGCCTTTAGCAGTCTCCTGCAGGCTTAGAGGAACCTTCCCCGCATCCCTGTGCACTCCTTCCCGGAGGATCAACGCGTCCCGCTTTCGCCACTATGATTCAACATAAAAAAATTACGGCCCACGCAACGCGCAGACCGTAACAATAGATCCCTTCAATTACTCACTCAGATAAGCTTTCTTCACCTGATCATTATTCATCATATCCTTCGCATCCCCACTCAAAACGATCTTCCCCGTCTCAAGCACATACGCCTTATTCGCGATCGAAAGCGCTTTCTTCGCATTCTGCTCGACCAGGAGAACCGTCACACCGTCGCGGTTGATACTCTGGATAATGTCAAACACCTCATTCACATAGATCGGAGACAGACCCATCGACGGCTCGTCAAGAACGATCAGCTTCGGGTGGCTCATGAGAGCGCGGCCCATGGCGAGCATCTGCTGCTCACCGCCGGAGAGAGTACCGGCTGGCTGGTTCACACGCTCCTTCAGACGCGGAAAACGCTCGTAGATCATGTTCAACGTCGCTTCCATCTCCGCCTTGTCCTTTCTCGTATAAGCGCCAAGCTTTAAATTCTGGAGAACGGAGAGCGTGGAGAACACGCGGCGCCCCTCCGGAACATGGGCGATGCCCATGCTGACAAGCTTGTAGCCCGGGACTCTTGTGATATCGGTTCCCTCATAGATGATATGTCCGGAACGGGCACTTAAAAGTCCTGTTACCGTGTGCAGCGTAGTCGTCTTACCGGCACCGTTGGCACCGATCAGAGCAACGATCTCTCCCTGGTTTACATCGAAGGAGATTCCCTTTAAAGCCTGGATCACGCCATAATAGACTTCCAGATCTCTTACTTCCAGCATTGCCATAATCTGTTTCTCCTCCTATTCATCACCGAGATATGCCTTGATAACATCCGGATTGCTCAAAACTTCCTGCGTAGGACCTGTGCAGAGAACCTGACCGAAGTTTAACACGGTGAGGCGCTCACAAATGCCGCTGACAAGTTTCATATCGTGCTCGATCAGGAGAATGGTCATTCCGAAATGGTCACGGACGAAGCGGATCGTCTCCATCAGCTCCGCGGTCTCGTTCGGGTTCATGCCGGCCGCCGGCTCATCGAGAAGAAGAAGCTTCGGCTTCGTTGCGAGCGCGCGGGCGATCTCAAGCTTTCTCTGTTTACCGTAAGGAAGGTTGGATGCCTTGAAATCACACTCATTGTCGAGCCCGAACACCTTTAAGAGCTCCATGGCTTCCTCATCCATCTCTTTTTCGACCTTATAATAGCGCGGGAGACGGAGAATTCCCTCGATCGTGGAGTAGGTGTGGTGATTGTGAAGTCCTGCCTTTACATTGTCAAGAACGGAGAGGTCCTTGAACAGACGGATGTTCTGGAAAGTACGGGCAATTCCGGCCTTGTTGATATCGGTCGTGGACTTTCCGGTAAGGTTCTGACCGTCTAAGAGGATCGTTCCCGTATCTGGCTTATAAACACCGGTCAGAAGGTTGAAGATCGTGGTCTTGCCGGCACCATTCGGTCCGATGAGGCCGTAGAGCTGGCCCTTTTCGATATTGATCGCAAAATTGTTGACAGCCTTTAAGCCGCCGAAGGAGATGCTCAGTCCCTTTACACTTAACATGTCTGACATTTTAAGCTTCCCCCTTTCCGGAATGTGTGGTATGTGATGCAAATCCGTCGAAGATCCGTTTGCGGAGCGTGATGAACTGCGGTGCGGAGTTGAAGAGCATCGCAAGGATCAGGACGATCGCGTAGATCAGCATACGGTAGTTGTTTAAGCCTCTTAAAAGCTCCGGGAGCAGATAGAGGATGACGGTGGAGATCACCGATCCGCGGATGCTTCCGATCCCGCCGAGAACGACGTATACAAGGATCATGATGGACATGTTGTAGCCGAAGTTCTTCGGGAGAGCAGTCAGTGTGGTCAGGTTGTGGGCGTAGAGAACGCCGGCAACGCCTGCTAAAGCTGCGGAGATGCTGAATGCGAGCAGCTTATATTTCGTGATGTTGATTCCGATGGACTCAGCAGCGATGCGGTTGTCACGGATGGACATGATCGCGCGGCCCGTTCTGGAATTTACAAGGTTCATGACGATCACGAGAGTGATCAGGACCAGGATGATACCGATCGTAAAGGTTGCGGCCTGCGGAGTTCCGGTGATTCCCTGCGGTCCCTTGATGAGGACTTCACCGCCGTCTTTTAAGCCGAGGGACATGGAGTCCTTAAAGGAAATGTGGAAACCATCTGCGTCCCGTCCAAGGAATATGGCGTTGATGAGGTTCTTGATGATCTCACCGAATGCCAGGGTAACGATCGCGAGATAGTCACCGCGCAGACGTAAAACCGGGATACCGATCAGGATACCGCAGACAGCTGCAACGGCAGCGCCGATAAAAATCGCGATCACAAGGCTTACAGTCGGATTTAAGGTTCCCTTCATGCATTTGGAGAAGAGGGCACCGGCGAATGCACCGACGCACATGAATCCCGCATGTCCAAGGCTTAATTCACCGAGGATTCCGACGGTAAGGTTTAAGGATACTGCCATGATCACATAGATACAGAACGGGACGAGAAGTCCCTTTAAAAGGCTGGATACATGTCCGGTGTTCATGAGGATCTCCATGATGAGCCAGGCAGCGGCCACCATTCCGAGGGTGATCATATTGTTGACGAATGTTTTCTTTTTTGCTGTACTTTTCATGTCGATCACCTACACTTTCTCGTTCAGTTTCTTGCCCAGGATACCGGTCGGACGTACTAAAAGGACGATGATCAGTACGGAGAACACGATCGCATCGGAAAGCTGGGAAGAGATATACGCTTTTGACAGGATCTCAATAATTCCGAGCAGGACTCCGCCGATCAGGGCGCCCGGGATGGAACCGATCCCGCCGAAAACTGCGGCTACGAAAGCCTTAATACCAGGCATGGATCCTGTGTACGGGGTCAGGGACGGGTAAGCGGAGCAGAGCAGCACGCCTGCGATCGCAGCGAGAGCAGAACCGATCGCGAATGTTAAGGCGATCGTACCGTTTACGTTTACACCCATTAAGGTTGCAGCGCCGCGATCCTCAGAGACAGCGAGCATTGCCTGACCTGCTTTTGTCTTGTTGATAAATGCGGTAAGTCCGATCATGATGACGATACAGGAGAGGATCGTAACGGTCGTCTCTCCGGTGATCGTGATGGCTCCGTCTGCGAGCTTGATCGCCGGGAATGTCACAATGGATGTAAAGGACTTTGTGTCGGCTCCGAATAAGAGGAGAGCGACGTTCTGTAATAAGTAGCTGACACCAATCGCCGTGATCAGGACGGACAGCGGGGAGGCGTCACGCAGTGGTTTGTAGGCAACGCGCTCGATGACGATACCGAGGAGCGTGCACACGACAACGGCCAGGAGCACGCTTAAGAAAGTCGGCATTCCCAGGTAGCGCGTTGTGATAAATACGGTATAGCTTCCGACCATGATGATATCTCCATGGGCGAAGTTCAGCATTTTGGCAATTCCGTAGACCATGGTGTATCCGAGTGCGATGATCGCGTAGACACTGCCAAGGCTGATTCCATTGATTAAATAGTTGATAAAACCCATCATAACTTTTACACCTCGGTATCTTTTCCGGCGGGTTTTCGCCGGGTTCTTGCGGTCTATAATAGGAACGTACAGACCGGATGGACAGTTGCGGGCGGGATCCTGCTGACGGATTTTTGCCCCCGACAGCAAATTTTATGTTCATAATATCATAAGACCCTGAAAGAAACAAGAGGATTGCCGAAGCGACAATCCTCTTAATTCTGTCATTGTTACGGTTCACAAGATGTGTCCGGTAACATCATTCGTTCATGTCTGATTACATCGCCTGGTAAGCGCCGTCTACAACCTTGACAGCCTTCGGTGCCTTGTGCGGCTCGCCGTCTTCTGTCCATGTCATGTTCTCACCTGTAAGACCGTTTACAGTGATCTTTAACATTGCTTCTTTCATCTTGTCGCATGTATCGCTTGAAGAAGTCTCCGGTGTGATGCCAGCTTCCTCAGCAGCAGCTTTGATCGCATAGATCGCATCGTATGCATCAGCAGCGAACTGGATCGGTGTCTCGCCGTATTTCTCTTTGTAAGCAGTTACGAACTTCTGTGTGAGCTCATCGTCAGCATCTGCTGCGAACGGTGTTAAGAGCATTAAGCCCTCAGCAAGCTTTGTATCGAAGTTGTCAACCTGAAGGATACCGTCCATACCGTCACATCCGAAGAATTTCGGAGCGTAACCCATGGTGTTTGCCTGGTTGAGGATCAGGGATGCCTCTGTGTAGTAGATCGGAAGGAATACAAGGTCAGCGCCTGCATCCTTTGCTTTCTGAAGCTGTGTGGAGAAGTCCTTGTTGGAATCTGCTGTGAATGCCTCAGCAGCAACGATATCAAGACCATGGTTTGCAGCCTCGGAAGCGAACTTCTCGTAGATACCGCTGGAATATACATCGGAGCTGTCGTAGATCACTGCGATCTTATCAGCAAGCTTGTTCTCAGCAATGTAGGTTGCGGATGCAGCACCCTGATCCGGGTCAGAGAAGCATACGCGGAATACGTTCGGGTTCTGTGCACACTCAACGGAAGAACCGGACGGTGTGATCTGGAACATATTGTCAGCCATTGTCTTGTCAGCGACTGCTACGCACGGAGCGGATGTTACAGTACCCATGAGCATCTGCATGCCCCAGTCTTTTAAGGTGTTGTAAGCGTTGACGGATTTTTCTGCGTCATGCTCATCATCCTGGAACTGGAAATCGATCTGGTAGCCGTTGATGCCGCCGTCAGCATTGATCTCATCAACTGCGATCTGTGCGCCGTTCTTAACTGCGAGACCATATACGGCAGCTGCACCTGTAACCGGGCCGATACCACCGATCTTGAATACTTCACCGGAAGCTGCTGTGCTCTCTCCGGCAGCGGCTGCAGCTGTTGTTGTTTCTGTTGTGGAAGAAGAGCTTCCACATGCTGTTAAAGATGCTGCCATTGCCATTGCAAGGCCAAGGCTTAAAAATCTTTTTTTCATAATGTTTCCTCCTCTTGAACTTGTTATCATGATAACCATTCACTGCTTTGTCAATTTGAAGTGGAACGGTTAAAGATTATTTTGAATTATAGGGAGTTTACTTCAGAATGTCAAGCTAATTAAAATTTTAACGGGGAAAAACACGTTTTTTTGCGGGTTTATAGCATTTTGGGGAGAAAAACGCTGGATTTATTCTGAGTTGCGGAATAAAACAAGGCTTGTTTTACTGGACGGAAAGAAGCCGGTATTCCGCATTTCGAAGCGGCAGAATCCGCAGCTTCCGTTTGGAAATATTCTGTCCGTAAAAAATAGCGGACGTGTCAGACGATGTGTCTCTGTGATTGACAAAATGCGCGGGAATCGGTAAAATCTGAGTAACTGGGCGAACGAAGATCCTGGCCATCCGAACCGGCCGGAAAGGAGAGTATTATGACGCTTACGCAGTTAAAATATGTGATCACGATCGCAGACACCGGTTCCATGAACGAAGCGGCGAAGCTCCTGTTTATTTCCCAGCCGAGTCTCTCACTGGCGTTAAAGGAGCTGGAACATGAGATCGGAACGGAGCTTTTTAAGAGAAGCAACCGCGGCGTTGTCCTGACCCCGGAAGGACAGGAGTTCCTGGGCTATGCCAGGCAGGTCACGGAACAGTATAAGCTGATGGAGTCCCGCTATATCGAAAAGAAGAACGTGAAGAAAAAATTCGGCGTTTCCATGCAGCATTATACGTTCGCGGTGAATGCGTTCATTGAGATGGTCAAGCAGTTCGGCATGGATGAATACGAATTTGCGGTGCGGGAGGAAAAGACTTACGAGGTCATCGAGGATGTGAAGACATTCCGCAGTGAGATCGGTATTCTGTATTTAAATGACTTTAACCGGAAAGTCCTCACGAAGCTGTTTGATGAGTCAGATCTGGAATTCTGTCCGCTGATGGACTGCGGGATCTATGTCTATCTCTGGAAAGGTCATCCGCTGGCCGGTCAGGACGAGATCACGATCGAGGAACTTCAGGAATATCCGTGTCTCTCCTTTGAACAGGGAAATTATAATTCCTTCTATTTTGCCGAGGAAGTCCTCAGCACCTACAGCTATAAACGGCTGATCCGTGCAAATGACCGTGCGACCCTGTTAAACCTGATGGTGGGCTTAAACGGATATACGCTCTGTTCCGGGATCCTCTGCGACAACCTGAACGGATCGGATTACCTTGCCGTCAAGTTAAAGTCGGATGAGGTCATGACGATCGGATATCTGAAGAGAAAAGGAATCGCGCTAAGCCCGTTGGGACAGAAATATCTGGAGGAGATCCGGAAATTTGAGGGAATGTGACGGATCAAAATAGCAATAGGAAAAACCTATAGCCAGGCACATAGCGAATATATTGGACGAGGGCAGATACCAGGTGGTATGCTGATAAGCATCCGAAAAAGAACGGATAAAAGGCAGATTATAACGGAAGCAATAGATTAACCTGTAGTTATAAGTGACTTAACTGTCGGTTATATGACCTATTATAATAAGGAAGAAACTCGTTCAAAACCGGAAAAGATCCTCGGAAACAGTGCAGAGAAGATCCAGGAAATATGAAAAAACAGTGAAGGAACCGATCAGAAAATGCAGACAGACAGAAAAGAAGCGCTCCGCTATCTGGGGCTTGGAAAACATGAACCGGATCCGGAGACGGAGCGGCTTTTAGAGGAATGTATCCGGGAAGCAGAGAGTGCGGCAGATTTCAGACATCTGATCCGGGAGTATCCGCTGATCATGGAAGATGATGGGACGATCAATGGCGGATGTTTTCGGGTGAAGAGTGAAAATTTAAGAAAGAACCTGGCTGGCTGTGATTCCGTGCTGGTGATGGCGGTCACTGTCGGTGCACAGGTGGACAGACTTCTGGCCAGGTACGGGAAACTTTCCGTGGCAAAAGCGGTGGTCATGCAGGCTGCCGCCGCTGCGATGGTGGAAGCTTACTGCAATGAGCTGAATGCCGGGTGGAAAAAGGAATATCTGGAAAAAGGCCTCTATCTCAGACCGAGATTTTCGCCGGGATACGGAGATTTTCCGCTGTCGGCGCAAAAAGAGATCCTTGACGGCCTGGAGGCGGGAAAAAGGATCGGGATCACTCTGACAGAGGGATACCTTATGATGCCGTCAAAATCGGTGACGGCGGTGATCGGTGTGAGCAGGACACCGGCAGCATGTACGATCGAAGGATGTGAAGCGTGCGGGAAAAAGGACTGCGCGTTCCGGAGATGTCAGGACTGAGATACAGAAAATAAAAAATGATGGAAAATTACGAGCTGATCCGGTCAGGATCCGGATCAGGGACGATAGGAGAGAACCATGAATATTCTGGAACTGATGAAAGAGAGACGAATTTATTTTGACGGAGGAATGGGAAGTCTTCTGCAGGCGAGAGGACTGCAGCCCGGGGAACTTCCGGAGACATGGAATCTTTCCAAACCGGAGATCATCGAGGAGATCCACAGGGAATACCTGGAAGCAGGCTCTGATGTGGTGACGACCAATACCTTCGGTGCGAACCATTTTAAATTCAAGGCCGAGGATGGATATTCGGTGCAGGAGATCGTTGCGGCAGCGGTGGGAAATGCGAAGCGCGCGATCAAAGCCTGCGGACACGGATACGCGGCACTTGACATGGGACCGACCGGAAAGCTCTTAAAGCCGTACGGAGATCTCGAGTTTGAGGATGCCTATGAGGCATATAAAGAGGTGGTCATTGCCGGAAAAGAGGCGGGAGCCGACCTTGTGATCATCGAGACGATGGGAGACGGCTACGAGTTAAAGGCAGCAGTCCTGGCAGCAAAAGAAAACAGCAATCTCCCGGTCTTTGCGACGATCACCCTCGATGAAAAGGGAAAAATGCTGACCGGAGGAAATGTGGAGTCCGTGACGGCGCTTTTGGAAGGCCTCGGCGCCGATGTGATCGGATTAAACTGCGGACTTGGACCGATCCAGCTTCTTCCGTTCTTAAAAGATATGGTACGTGTTTCCTCCACACCGATCCTTGTAAATCCGAACGCGGGACTCCCGAGAAGTGAGGGCGGAAAGACTGTCTACGATATCAATGCGGACGAGTTTGCCGAGGCGATGAAGGAGATGGCACGGAACGGTGCGACGGTCCTCGGAGGCTGCTGCGGAACGACGCCGGAGCACATTCACAAGACAAAACTTGCCTGCGACGCGATCCCGGTCTGTGAGATCACAGATAAGGGACGGACCGTGATCTCCTCCTACTCCCATGCGGTGGTGTTCGGCGGCCGCCCGATCCTGATCGGAGAGCGGATCAATCCGACCGGAAAGCCGAAATTCAAGCAGGCATTAAAGGATAAGGACCTGACATACATCCTCTCCATGGGTGTTGCCCAGCAGGAGAGCCGCGCCGATGTTCTCGACGTCAACGTGGGACTTCCGGGGATCGATGAACCGCAGATGATGGTGGATGTCGTGAAGGAGCTTCAGGGTGTCCTGGACCTGCCGCTGCAGATCGATACTTCCGATCCGGTGGCGATGGAGCGGGCGCTCAGGATCTACAACGGAAAACCGCTGATCAACTCGGTAAACGGAAAGAAAGAGGTCATGGAACAGATCTTCCCGCTCGTAAAGCATTACGGCGGTGTGGTCGTTGCCCTGGCACTCGATGAGGACGGGATCCCGGAGACTGCGGACGGAAGAATTGCGGTCGCGAAGAAGATCTACGAGACGGCGGAATCCTACGGGATCCCGAAGAAGGACATTCTCGTGGACTGCCTCTGCATGGCGGTTAGCTCGGATAAGAATGGGGCGCTCACAACCCTGGAAACCGTGCGGAGAGTCCGGGATGAGCTGGGCGGAAAGACGGTTCTCGGCGTCTCCAATGTGTCATTCGGACTTCCGATGCGCGAAAATATCAATGCGTCATTTTTCCTTCTCGCAATGCAGAATGGGCTTTCTGCAGGGATCGTGAACCCGAATCTGGAAGCGATGATGCAGGTTTACGACAGTTTCCTGGTGCTGACGGCGCAGGATGAGAACTGTGCGGGATATGTAGGGATCTACGGTCCGAAGGAAGCGGAGAAAAAGAGACAGAAGGAGATCTTAAAGGCAGCGGCTGTGAACCAGGCGGCAGGCGTGAGCGGGACTGCGGGCGCCGGAAGTGCGGCAGATTCCGGAACTGCATCCGGGGCAGGAGCAGCGGATACGGGCTCTGCGTTAAAGAAGAGTATCATAAAGGGAATGTCCCAGGCGGCGTCTGATGCGGCGAGACTTGCCCTGAAGGATACGGATGCGCTCGAACTCATCAACACGGACATGATCCCGGCTCTCGACGAGGTCGGAAAGGGATTCGAGGCCGGAACGGTGTTCCTCCCGCAGCTTCTGATGAGTGCGGAGGCTGCGAAGGCGGCGTTTGCTGTCGTGAAGGAGTCCATGGAGGCGAGCGGAGAGGTCCAGGAGAAGAAGGGAAAGGTGATCCTGGCGACGGTGAAGGGGGATATCCATGATATTGGGAAGAATATCGTGAAGGTCCTTCTGGAAAATTATAGTTTTGATGTGATCGATCTTGGAAGAGATGTTCCGCCGGAGACGGTCGTGGAAGAGGCGATCAGGGAGCACGTGTCGGTGGTCGGACTCAGTGCTCTTATGACGACAACGGTTCCGTCGATGGAGGAGACGATCAAGGCGCTGAGGAAGGATGCGCCCTGGGTGAAGGTCATGGTCGGAGGTGCGGTTCTGACGCAGGAGTATGCGGATGCGATCGGGGCGGATGCATATTGCAAGGATGCGATGGCGTCGGTGAATTTTGCGACGAGTGTGATCGGGAAGTAAGAGATCAGAGCGTGATATAAGTTTGACTGCCTGGGTTCTTTGGAATCCGGGCAGTTTGTTTTTGCGGGAGGAAGGAATGGCGAGAGCGGGGCGGAGAGCTTCCGGTCAGGAGTGCGGTGGGATCCGGGGAAGGTTCCTCTAGGCTCCTGAGAGAATGCTAAGAGCGGAGAGCAGGGGACACAACTCGCTGCGCTCAGACAAGTGTCCCCTGCTCTCCAACGCATTCTCCCACGAGCCAAGAGGAACCAGATCCCCGTATTCATGCACTCCTGCCCGGAAGCTCTCCGCTGCAGGTGCAGGAGACGCGCCATTGCTGCGCTCGGCGCGGATTGTGCAAAAAAGTGTGCAGAAGTATGGATTTTTCTACCGTGATACGGTATAATGATAGTTACTGTATCAGTCTGCGGTATTGTTTGGCTGTTTTGGTGCGGCGCATGGGATGATCGCAGACTCGCACGCTAATAAAGGAGAAGATCAGATGAAAAAGATTCTGGATATCATCACGGATGAGATGAGAAAAGCTTTTGCGGCGAATGGTTATGACGAGAATTTTGCGAAAGTGACGTTGTCTAACCGCCCGGACCTTTGCGAGTATCAGTGCAATGGTGCGATGGCTGCTGCAAAGACATATAAAAAGAAACCGATCGATATCGCGAACGGTGTTGTGGAGCAGTTAAAGGACAGCAAGGTGTTTGAAGAGGTGAATGCCGTTATGCCGGGATTCATCAATTTAAAGGTAGATGCTTCTTTTCTTTCTGACTATATGAACGGAATGAAGGATGCGAAGAAGCTTGGTATGGATGAGGTCGAGAAGCCGGAGACGATCATTATCGACTATGGCGGAGCGAATGTTGCGAAACCGCTTCATGTCGGTCATCTTCGTTCTGCGGTTATCGGTGAGGCGTTAAAGCGCATGGGACGTTTTGTCGGCCACAAGGTGATCGGTGATGTTCATCTCGGTGACTGGGGGCTTCAGATGGGACTTATCATCGAGGAGTTAAAGGACAGAAAGCCGGAGCTTCCGTATTTTGATCCGAATTTTACAGGGGAGTATCCGGAGGAGGCACCGTTTACGATCTCTGAGCTTGAGGAGATCTACCCGGCGGCGAGCGGAAAGTCCAAGGTGGATGAGGCGTTCAAGGAGCGTGCGCAGGAGGCAACTTTCAAGCTTCAGAGTGGATATGCGCCGTATCGTGCGATCTGGAAGCACATCATGAATGTGTCTTTAAAGGATTTGAAGAGAAACTATGCAAATCTCGATGTTGATTTTGATCTCTGGAAAGGGGAGAGCGACGCGCAGCCGTATATCCCGGGACTGATCAAGGATCTTCAGGATAAGGGACTTGCTTACGAGAGCCAGGGTGCTCTTGTTGTCGATATCGCGGAGCCGACCGATACGAAGGAGCTTCCGCCGTGTATCGTGAGAAAATCCGACGGAGCCGCTCTCTATGCGACTTCTGACCTTGCAACGATCGTTGAGAGAGAGGAAGATTTCAAGCCGGATCACTACATCTATGTTGTGGACAAGCGCCAGGAGCTTCATTTTACCCAGGTGTTCCGTGTTGCGAAGAAGGCGGGGATCGTTCCGGCAGACCGGAAGATGGATTTCGTCGGTTTCGGAACGATGAACGGAAAGGACGGAAAGCCGTTTAAGACGAGAGAGGGCGGCGTTATGCGTCTGGAGAACCTGATCGCGGATATCGATGAGGCTGCTTACAACCGTATTATGGAAAACCGTACCGTCTCCGAGGATGAGGCGAAGAAGACAGCTGAGATCGTTGGTCTTGCCGCTTTAAAATATGGGGATCTCTCCAACCAGGCGACAAAGGATTATGTCTTCGATATCGACCGGTTTACTTCTTTCGAGGGAAATACAGGTCCGTATATCCTGTACACGATCGCGCGAATCAATTCAATCTTAAAGAAATATCAGGATACCTGTGAAAATACAGAAAACGGCGAGATCCTTCCGCCGTCCGCAGAGCCGGAGAAGACCTTAATGCTCGCACTCTCCAGATACAGTGACGTGATGCTCACCTGTTTTGAGGAGCTTGCACCGCATAAGATCTGTGCTTACATCTACGAGCTCTCCAACGCATTAAACCACTTCTATCACGAGACAAAGATCATCGCCGAGGAAGATAAGAAGAAACAGGCCGGATATATCAGCCTTGTTACATTAACCCGCAATGTTCTTATGACCTGCATCAACGTCCTGGGATTTGACGCGCCGGAGAGAATGTGATGAAATAACCTGTCAAGCGGCTGTACAGATTGGGAAGCTTGCTTCCCAAGATGCACAGACATTTGACAGGTAAAACTTCATGAGCAAGTAGGCCGTGAGGCCGGATTGCGAATGAAGTTTGAGATCGTGGGAGCGCGAAGCGCGGAGCAATCTGGTTTCGTAGGATATTTTATTAAAAAACCTGGGGGACAAATCGATATGGAAGTAACGGAGCTTACCGCCGAAACCTTCTGGAAAGGCGAAACAGAGATCAGAGGAACCGTCATGGACGGGGAAGATGAATACCGTGTCCGTATCCTGCGCAAGGGTAGTCAGAATTTTGACTACTCTTGTTCGCGTATCAGTAAAACAGGAAGAAATCTTGGATTTTGCGGAGTCTCCTGCACACAGGGACCGGACGGGATCCCGATGTGCCCGCATGCCCATGCCCTGCTCGCGGAGTGGATCCGCAGGGAGAGCAGGGAGTCAAAACATCCGGTCTCCACTTCACAGAAGGTCCGCTTTATGGTCCGGGAATACACAAACCGTGAGGTGAGCCGGATCATGGGGGCCTCCGAGGAAGGACATTACCGTCTGGTCCCGATCGTCGCGATCTCGCGGGAACAGGTGAAGGTCCGCTTCACGGTGGGACGGGAGAAACAGTACCCGGTGAAGGATCTGACCGCCTTCGCGAAAGCGATGGAAAACATGAGTCTTGTCCAGTACGGAAAAGGACTGGCTTTCCACCACAGTCTCCAGGCTTTTGATGAGGAGAGCCGTGCGCTGGCGCTTCTCATCATGGAGCGTGTCGGATTTTTCCGGGAACAGTATCGCGGAAGCGGAAGATTTTCCATGGAGGCGGAGCCGGCGTTAAAGGAGCTGATCCTCGGAAAAGCCGGGAGAGAGCGCTTCTTTGCGATCATGGAAGGTCAGACCATCGAGTGCGAGGACTACCGGAAGAAAAAACGGATGCTCACAGTAAAAAGGGAAAATCCGGTCTTTACCGCGGTAGTGAAAAAAGAGGGAAGAGACGGAATCAAAGTCACCGTGGACAAGGATATCATGGCCTTTTCCGGTGAAAAATCCCTGTTTATCGCAGATCAGGAGGCAATCTACTGCTGTGATGCGGACTACACGGAGTGCCTGACCGTATTTATGGAATACATGGTCATGGGACTGGACGCGGAGAACGAGGTCTCGGTCAACGACCGGGATATGCCGCTCTTTTACGAGCGTGTTCTGAGAAAGCTGGAATCCTTCGGACTGATCCGCTCAGAAGGCGTGGATCTTGAGAGCTACCGCCCGAAAGAGTTGAAAGCCTCGTTCTATTTTGACAGTGACGCTGCCGGGACGGTCAATCTGCGCCCGGAGCTTGCATATGGAGATTTTTCCTTCCATCCGTTGGCAGATGAGAATGTTCCGAAAGAGATCTGCCGGGATGTTCCGGGAGAGTTCAAGGTGAGCCAGCTGATCACTACCTACTTTAAATATACGGAGGACGCTTCCGGAAACCTTGTGATCAAAAATGATGACGAGGCAGTATATCGTTTGATCTCTGAGGGAATGAAGAAGTTCATGGACACGGGTGACGTGTTCGTGTCCGAGTCCTTCAAGAAGATCCGCGTTCTCCCGCCGGTGAGCACATCTGTCCAGGTGAGAACGCTTGGAAGATGGCTGGAGCTTGAGGTGGATACCGGGGCACTTCCGAGGGAAGAGCTGGCGGCGGTCCTTGCGGCTTACGGGAAGAAAAAGAGCTTCTACCGGATGAAGAACGGCGACTTCCTGACACTCGGGGACGGCGGACTTCTCACGGTGGCAAAGATCGCGGAACAGTTGGGTGTTTCGAAAGAGCTGGTTGGTTCCGAGACGATCAAACTTCCGGCGTACCGTGCCATGTTCCTAGATGCGGCGTTAAAAGAGGATAAGAGTGTCAGCGTCTACCGGGACCAGCTGTTCAAGGCGGTGGTCCGCGGCATGAAAGACGTGGAAGACAGCGATTATGAGATCCCGGAGCGCCTCGCTTCAACGCTCCGCAGTTATCAGAAAGTCGGATACCGGTGGTTAAAGAGCCTGGATGCATATGGTTTCGGTGGAATTCTCGCAGATGAGATGGGTCTTGGAAAGACGATCCAGGTCATCGCCCTCCTGCTCGATGAGAAGGCGAAAAACGGCGGAGTTTCTCTTGTCGTGTGCCCGGCGTCCCTTGTATACAACTGGGAAAATGAGTTTGCCCAGTTTGCACCGGAGCTTAAGATCATGACGGCGGCGGGAAACCAGGCCGAGCGCGAGGAAATGTTCGCAGCTTACGAGACAGAAAAGCCGGATGTGATCATCACCTCCTACGACCTTTTAAAGAGAGACATTCTCTGGTATCATGAAAAGGAGTTCCGCTTTGAGATCATCGATGAGGCGCAGTATATCAAGAATTCCTCCACACAGGCGGCGAAGTCTGTAAAGGCTGTTCCGGCAAGAACGCGGTTTGCCCTGACGGGAACGCCGATCGAGAACCATCTCGGAGAGCTGTGGAGTATCTTTGATTTCCTGATGCCGGGATTTTTATTCACCTCGCAGAAATTTAAGCGGGCGTTTGAGATGCCGATCGTGAGAGACCAGGATCCGAATGCCCTGGCCCAGTTAAAGAAGCTCACAGGTCCGTTTATCCTGAGAAGATTAAAGAAAGACGTCTTAAAGGAGCTTCCGGATAAGCTTGAGACGGTCCTGTATTCCAACATGGAAGGCGAGCAGAAAGACCTCTACACGGCGGCAGCCGCATCCTTAAAGGAACAGCTGATGGAGGGAACCGACGGAGACTACGGAAAAGAGAGGATGCAGATCCTCGCGGAGCTCATGCGTCTGCGCCAGATCTGCTGTGAGCCGTCCCTGTGTTTTGAGGGATATAAAGGCGGCTCTGCGAAGCTTGACACCTGCATGGAACTGCTCTTGAACGGGACATCGGCGGGTCATAAGATCCTCTTATTCTCACAGTTCACGTCGATGCTCGAGATCATCGCAAAGCGTCTGAAAAAGGAGAAGATCCCGTTCTACCTGCTCACCGGTTCGACACCGAAGCGGGACCGCATGCAGATGGCATCTTCCTTCCAGAAGGACGATGTGATGGTGTTCCTGATCTCCCTGAAGGCAGGCGGAACAGGATTAAACCTGACTGCTGCGGATGTGGTGATCCATTACGATCCGTGGTGGAATGTGGCGGCGCAGAACCAGGCAACAGACCGTGCCCACAGGATCGGTCAGGAAAATCAGGTCTCCGTATTCAAACTCATCACAAAACATACGATTGAGGAGAACATCCTGAAGCTTCAGGAGATGAAGCGGGACCTTGCGGACACTGTGGTGACGGAGGGAACCGGAGCACTCAGCAGCATCACAAGGGAAGACCTGATCCGGATGCTGGACGAGAATGTATAGCTGCTTTTCGGCAGCAGGATCCTGCTGCAGTGTGCGGACAGGCAGCGCGTGATCTGTAACGAAATGGTTACAGTACACTGGCACTCCATGCCCGCGTACTGTAACAGGATTTTGCCGATGCTTCGCATTCCGAA
>OGKA01000341.1_pt1 | contig 53772 bp, 45 predicted proteins | sample 1572211 | NCBI WGS metagenome assembly OGKA01 (sample SAMEA2582125, study PRJEB24529) | metagenome | biome: Human gut stool | place: China | collected 2011 | reverse complement strand
AGGATTAAGACAAATAGCATAAAGAAATATATAGGGCAGGGACTGCCCAAATTAACGCCTGTGGAGATAGTAGGTTACGAGGTCGATGAAGCAGGAAGCCTATTGGCTTAAGACAATGGGTAGTTCACATTCAGTTGGTATCATCTTTTTGCTTACCAGGAAGTTTCTTAGAAATTTCCTGGTAACTGAATAAGTGAAAACACGCTTCGCGAGTTTCCTCTTGTTATCGCGGCCGTCGCCAGGGTCTCGCGCAGGCACGGACTTTGGCTCGTTGTTCGCGTAAAAAGAGCGTCCACTTCTTAAGTGAAACGCCCCAGAATAATCTATTTTTTGATGATTTTCTCTGATTTTTTCTTCCCTGGCTACAGTTTCTTCAGAACACTTCCGATATCTTCATTGATACAGACCGCCTTCGCCTGAATGGCATCCGGTGTATAGGCTTCCCCGAGATTGATGCCTGCATACATGGCATCCGGCCATTCGGCTGTCATTCGCCAGAACGGGAATTTTATGATCACCGGTGTATTCATTCCGGTGCCCAGATCCAGAAACAGGGTTTTTACATTCCTGTGCCGTCTGAGGAACTCCGAATACCGATCCGATGCCTGATGCCATCCTTCGTCCTCGACGAAGGTATCGTCACAGCGCAGATTCATGCTCATCGGACGCCCGCAGTGCGGACAGTACGGAACCAGTTTTTCCGGAACAGACATTTTTAACGTACCGTTTTCCGGACATGTCAGACGGTGATCCGCTCCGATCTCAAAGCCCTGGGACTCCACCATCCGGCGGACCATTTCCTCGTTTTCATAAGTTTCCTGGCAGCACGGACCGGAACACTGGAACAGGCCATAATCGCCCTGGGTGTAAAACAGTCTCTTTTTGTCAAATCCGGCCTTCTGCAAACAGTGATCGACATTGGTCGTCAGCACAAAATAGTCCTTATCTTTCACCAGCCGCAGCAGGTCTTCATAGACCGGCTTCGGTGCATCCTGATAGCGGTTGATCCAGATATAGCGGCTCCAGTATGCCCAGTATTCTTCAAATGTTTTGTAAGGATAAAAACCGCCGGAATACATGTCCTGAAACGCATATTTTGCAGCAAAATCAGAAAAATAAGCCGAAAACCGTTCCCCGGAGTAAGTAAAACCGGCCGATGTCGACAGTCCGGAACCGGCGCCGATCACAACGGCATCTGCTTCCTGCAGCGCTTTTTTCAGCTTATCAGTCTGCCCCGAGCAGTCTTTCGTAGATTTCCTTGTCAATATCCTTGAAAACATTAAAGATCACCTTCTCTATCCCTGTTTTTCCATTCCTGTATTCTTTTACCGTTCTCACGGCGATTTCCGCTGCCAGCTCATTCGGGAAGTGGAATTCTCCCGTGGAAATACAGCAGAATGCGATGCTCCTGATCCCGTTCTCGTCTGCCAGTTCCAGACAGGAGCGGTAGCAGGACGCAAGCAGTCTCTCATCCTCTTTGCGGACCCGGTCATAGATGATCGGTCCGACCGTGTGGAGGATATAGCGGCAGGGGAGGTTAAAAGCCGGTGTGATCTTCGCACGCCCGGCTGGTTCCTCATGCCCCTGTTTTTTCATCAGATCCGCGCAGCAGAGGCGCAGGGCGATCCCGCTCTTCGAATGGATCATATTGTCAATGCAGCGGTGGTTTGGTACGTAGCATCCGGTCATTCCGCCGTTTGCCGCATTGACGATCGCATCACATCGAAGCGTCGTGATATCTCCCTGCCAGATATAAAGTCCATCCCGGACCGGCGTCAGACTGTCAGCGTCCGTGATGCCCTCTTTCCGGATCTCTTCCTGCAGATATGCGTCCTGGATCTTTAAAAATTCCTCTCCGCACGGCTTCGGAGCACGGACATTCATCAGCGCGCGCAGAAGCACCTTCTGTCCGCCTTCATCCTTTGGGATCGCAAGTCTCTGATATTCCTTATCTTCCGCGATCAGTTCACGGATCAGGTATTGTCTGCGTTCACTCTGATTCATGTTCATACTCCTTTCTATTCTCTCTGTCCTGATTGACAGTATTCCTGTCCGTGCCGCCCGTTTTTTAGAACTGGTAAGGCGGGTTTCCGGAGAAGTCAGCGATCACGCCATGCGGATTCTCTAAATAGAATACCTCGAAGATCGGGTTCTCCGCTGTCTGGTACTGGCTCTTTACGATCGGGTTTGCGATGCACATTTCTTTTGCTTCCATGTTGTTCTCAAATACAGCCTTTCCGTGAAGACGGATCCATGCGTAATCCGGGCTGGAAACAGAGATCTCGATCTCCGGGTTTGCCTGCATATCCTTGTAAACCTCTTTCTGATTGTTTGTGCAAAACCATAATTTTCCATCCATCTCACCTGCAAACATGAACGGACGGCATTTCGCCTTTCCATCAGTTCTTACGGTTGCAAGGTACTGTACCGGGTTTGCCTGTAAAAATTCAACAACTTTCTTCATTTTGAATACCTCCATTATATCATTTTTCTTTTCGAAATCGAACCGGTTGCTTTTTTCTTTCGATGACATTATAATAACGCTGTAGAGACCATTTAAAAAGTAAGCACAATATTGTGCCGTAGTTACCAAAAGGAAACTATTGGATATATAAAGGAATTCAAGGAGGTAATTTTATGCAGACAGATTCTTCTGTTTCCGGTACTATCATCCCGATGCTCTCCCTGGCCGATCTTCCCGCTTGCCCGGTGGAGACGACGCTGACCCTGATCAGCGATAAATGGAAGGTCCTGATTCTCAGAGACCTGATGCCGGGGACAAAGCGCTTCGGCGAACTGAAAAAATCGATCGGCCATGTCTCCCAGAAAGTCCTGACTTCGCAGCTACGCCAGATGGAGGAGAGCGGACTTCTGACAAGGAAAGTGTACGCGGAGGTCCCGCCGCGCGTGGAATATACCCTGACCGACCTCGGCTGCAGCCTGAAACCGATCATGGACGCCATGTGGACGTGGGGTGAGCAGTATCAGAAACAGGTCCGGAAGTGTCAGGATGCCTAAACAAGTGAAAAAACGCTTCTGAGAAGATTCCAACATGAGAATCTCCCTCAGAAGCGTTTTTTGCAATCTTCGCCTTTATTTCGCAGTCTCCCCGTATCTTGTCAGAAGTTCCATGTAAAAATCGATGCTGTCCGCCAACTCTTCTACTCCCGTAAACTCATTGGCTGCATGGACATGGTGGTCTTCTCTCGCATAGATTGTGGAAAAACGATAAACGCGGTCACTCATATCATAGACGAAGCGCGCATCCGTTCCTCCGAGCATCATCTCCGGGCACGGGATCACATCCCCATAGATCTTACCGCCGATCTCGACAAGCAGATCCTTCATTGCGCCGTCATACAGAGATGTCGGTGACGCATCGCTGCCCTTCAGTACACGAACCTCCACCTCATCCGGCACGATCTCTTCCAGATGTTTCTTTACGCTCTCAACCGTATCTCCTTCAAGGACACGGCTGTTCACAACAGCAGTCACCTTTGCAGGAAGAATATTCGCCTGGGCAGATCCGGAAAGCATCGTCGGAACAACCGTCGTGTGGAACATGGCATCCAGCGCCGGATCCTTTTTCAGATACGGAACCAGCTTTTCCAGATTCCCATCCGGGTTCTTTAACAGCTCCGCAAGTTCCGGATTCTCCTTCGCCATGTACGGGGCAAGAACTTCGAACCGGCGTCGGATCGTATCGGTCACACGGTACGGCATCGGATGTTCCTGGATCGCGATCAGTGCCTTCGCGATCATGGTCGTTGCGAAATTCTCACCCGGACGGCTGGAATGACCGCCCTTTGCTGTGTAGGAAAGTTCAAAATCGACGTAACCTTTTTCGCAGAGTCCGATCGTGCAGAGTGCCTTGTCATCGATCCCGTAGTCGCTTCCCGGGCGGACTCCGCCGCCTTCATCGAGAACAGCACCGAAGCGGATCCCGGTCCCTCTGAGGGTCTCCGCAGGGATCTTTCCGCCTGCGACCTCTTCCATATATCCGTAAGAAAGATACAGATCATAATCCGGCTCATAGCCTTTTTCCAGAAGTGCCTCAACAGCCTCCAGCTGCCCGATCAGATTGCTCTTACAGTCGCTGGAACCGCGTCCCCAGATCTTTCCATCTGCAATAGTTCCGGAATACGGCGGATATGTCCACTTTTCAGGGTCACCTTCCGGGACAACGTCCTGATGTGCCATAAGGAGAAGTGGAGCCGCTCCTGATTTCCCGGTTCCTTTCCAGTGGAAAAGAAGTCCTGCCTGATCCGTATGTTCCAGTGCCAGGTGTTTATGTACCAGAGGATATGTCTCCTTTAAATACTCATGAAATGCGTCAAATTTTGTATAATCTGTCAGTGAATTGTCTGCGTTGGATACCGTCGCAAAGCGCACCGCTCCTGCGAGATGCTCCGCACTGACCATTGGATCAATCGTGTGTTTTTCCATGTGTCTCTCCTCCTTTTGCTGTCATTCGGGCTGTATGATGTTTCATGCAGCAGCCTGCTGTGTCTGTCAGCATTTATGCTGATCCGGGCTGTTTTCTCCACATCCCGCCGCTTTATTCTGCCTTTTTCTCCGCTTTCTCACTCATCGCTTTCGAATTTACGATCACGCGAAGGTGGGAACCTTCTCCACATTTGCCCTTTTCATCGTTCACTTCGATGTCAAACCAGAGTTTTCTTCTCTCGATGCTGCGGAGTTTTGCAGTTGCTGTCACTTTCATACCGACCGGTGTCGGTGCAAGGTGGCGGCAGCGGATCTCCGCGCCGACGGTTGTCTGTCCTTCTTCAAGGTAAGACTTTGCGAGTTCCAGAGCCGCATCCTCCATCAGAGCTACCATATTCGGGGTGGAAAGGATCTTCGAACCGGCGCTGCCGATACGCTTTGCAGTCATATCATCAGTGACTGTCCATGTCAGGCTGTAGGTCGGAGCGTATAAATCTTCCTTATCCGCTAAGATCGCTGCAACTGCTGCGCATGCCGGGCAGTCACAGTACTTTGCGCCTTCTGACTTGATCTTTTTCGCGTGATCCTCAATCCCGGCTGCCTTCTCTGCACCGAAGACCTTCTGTCCGTCCTCAGATCCTGCGAATTTGATCAGCCAGTCGATCGGGATGATATCTGCCTCGATCTCAGCGATCAGCTTCTCTGCAGCCTCGTCCCGCTTCTCGGTATTGACTGCCTCCAGCCAGTTATTTCCTGCTTCTTTTGCCTCCGCACAGCAGGACGGCGCATTTACAAGCGCTTTTACTTTTTCGATCATTGCATCTGTCTTGCTCATCATTCTTTCCTCCGTTCGTTTTTAACTGTAAACCAGTCATGCCTTGAAATCAGCAATTCTGTTCCCATTTTATCGCAGACCTTACAGAAATTCAATTATATTTTTTGCATTTTCAGAATTTTCTTCATGAGTAAAAAAATTTTCGCAATTATTCAGTGGAATATACACGAATGTATCCTGACAGATCCATATTATTCATCCGTCTGGCTGCATGCCTGAAGAAGGTGTTCATGCTCGTACTTCTCCTTCGTCGCAAGCCCTCCGCGGATATGGCGCTCCGCCTTGTTGATATCAAGAACGACCCTAGCCCGAGCTGCAAGATCAGGATCGATATGGAGCAGACGATCGGCAACGTCCTTGTGCACCGTACTTTTACTGATTCCAAACCTTTTCGCCGTCTGTCTCACCGTCGCATTCTCATCAATAATATAGTTCGCGATCTGAATCGCCCGCTCTTCAATATATTCCTTCATAGGGGTTGCCCCTCGATGATATTTTTACCATCTTATTACAGGAGATGAAAATTTATACGCGCGGATGTGTATCATTCCCCGGAATTTCCTGTCTCGAAAAAAAAACAAATGTGCAGACCCGAGAACTTTCCGTAAAGAACTCAGATCTGCACATACCTTTTCCGTCTGTATTATTCTTTCTTCGTAACTGTTCAGTGCCTCACAGTTACGAGCAAAAATCCATTCCAAATCGGCTTTGCCGATAGGATTTTTGCTCTTCTTACTTCACAACGATCTGGCAGCTTCTCATAGTCTCCAGAGCCGCCTCATGTTTTTCCCTCGTAACGCCTGCCGCACATGCGGAATCCACAAAGACCGGTGTCTCCGGAAGGAACGCTTTGATCAGGAGCGCGTTTGAAACCACACAGATATCCGTGCAGAGTCCCACAAGCTCGATGGACTCGATCGGTGTCTTCTTATTTCTCTCAAGAAGATCTTCCGCCAGCTCCGGACATCCGAAGGTAATTTTCTCGTAAGTCGCCGCGTCACGCTCTATGGCGATCTTCTCAAGCTCCGGGATCAGGTCCCAGCCGTCTGTCCCCTTAATACAGTGAGGAACCGGAAGAAAATGTCCCTCCTGAGTATCCATATAGTTCTCGAAATGTGTGTCCTTCGTAAAGATCACTTCCCCGTCAAACGTTTCCGCCTTTTTGACAACAGCCGGAACGATTGCCTCCGCATCCTTACTGCCGAGACTTCCATTCACAAAATCCTTCTGCATGTCCACAACGATCAAAATTTTTTCTGCCATAACTCCCTTTCCTTTCTCCGAATCCGGATCTATCTGATTCTGAGGATACCCCAGATCACCCGGCATGTCAAGCCATTTTCTCCCGACGATCCCCTGATCAAAAAATGCTTTCCGGGCATTCTCCCAAAAAGCATTTTCTTTCTTCCAATCTACTATTATGGAGATTTCTCACGGTTCACTGATTCTCCTGGCCGCCACCACAAACCGTCCATCCTTCGTGTGATAACTGCATGTGGACAACATCAGGATCTGCTCCCCGTATTCCGGGATGATCCCCGTTTCATAGTCAGAATTTTCCTGAAGCCATGTGATCAGCTTCCCGTATTCCTCCTCTGAAAGATCCCCTCCGGACCGGTAATAGCGGAATCCTTCCTCATCTTCGTAGAGGACTCTGCTCTCCGCAGCCGCAAACACCTCATATTCCCGCACTTCACCATCCACAAAAAACTCAATGACCGGATGTTCCGTCTGCCATTTCTCCGACTTGTAGTCATCCAGGGTCCCAAACATGGAACCATTTTTCATGTTGTGTCCATACACGATCATACAGGTGCTGTCCTTATCCGACAACTGCCCAAGGAACGGGGTTCCACCCGACGAGCGGGATCCGTCAAACGCTCTATGCAGGTAATATTCCGGATCGGATGCTCTGCTCATTACCGGATAATCGATCCGCGTTCCCGGGATTTTCAGCCATCCGACATAGTCCGGGTTCTGCTCCGCCAGAGACGCATAACCGGCGGCCTCCCTCAGGAGTTCCTGTTTTTCTTCTGCCTCCGCCGCATTTTCCACTTCTGTCGTGTGAGCATCCGTCGGATCCACGATGGAGTCCTTCTGTTCCGCAGTCTCCATATAGTCAGAAGCGGCTTCACTCAGTTTCCTGAATGCCGCCGCCTCCTTTCGTGCCTCGAAGATATCACGACCTGCCATATAGGAGGAGAAACAGAAGATCCCGCCGAAAATAAGGACTCCGATCCGATACCACAACGGATTTTTCTTTCTTTTCATTTCTTAGCTCCCCATGTTCTGATCCGCCTGCAGTCCTGGATATCCACGGCCCTGCAGACTCCTCACTCCTGTTCTTTTTTCCTGGTCATAAAGAGGATTCCCGCAGCCGAGATCCCCATCATCAGGAACTAGAAATTCCGGTGTGTTTCATCTCCCGTCTTTGGAGCATCCGGATCATAAGTGTTCCCATTCTCCACACTGTCCGCCCATTCTGTCGCGGAATTCTCCGCATAGGCGGTAAGACCGCCAAGCATCATGGTTACGACCATCATGACTGCCAGAGCAAGCGCAGTCAGTCTGGTTCTCTTTCTGTTCTTCAACATTGATCGTTCCTTCTAATTTCTTCAAAACTGTAGCTGTCACGAAAGTTCTTTTTCGATCTTCTTTATAACAAATAAATAAGAAATTCCTGTAAATAAAGCTGCTGCGATCCATGCCGCCGGATCTGCGAAGCACGCCAGCGGATAACTCAGAAGCCGGATCGCCGCCATTGAGACCAGCAGTCTCGCGATCAGTTCCGACACACCGCCCATCATCGGGAGAAATCCGTAACCGCAGCCCTGCATAATGTTGCGGAAAATAAAGATCGTGCAGAGCGGCAGGAAAAAGGCTGCCGTCATGTAGCAGTATGTTTTTGCCCACGGCATCATAGCCCCAAGGTCTACATCTCCTGTAAAAAAGAGCCCGAGACACGGCTTTAAGAGCGCACACATCAGTGCCGCTGCGGCAACGGAATAGACAAATTCCGCGAGGAGCGCAGATCGCACGCCTGCCTTGATCCGCTTCACATCTCCGCTTCCATAATTCTGACCACCGTAGGTCGCCATCGTCTGTCCCATGGCGATCATGCCCTGGATCACAAGACTCTGGAGCTTCGCTGCCGCCGTGTAAGCCGCAACCGCAACAGAACCAAACAGATTGATCGCCGACTGCATGATCATCGTTCCGGAAGCAGTGATCGCAAACTGGAACGCCATCGGGATCCCGGCCGCCAGCTGATTTTCCGTGTCCGACCGGTGGATCTTCCAGTGATCTTTCTGCGGTTTCAGTGTCGGCACCTTCAGAAAGATGTAACCTGCACAGAGAACCGCTGAGATTGCCTGAGAGGCATTGGTTGCCCACGCCGCGCCGGCCACTCCCATCTGAAAGCGGATGATCATAAGGAGATCCAGCCCCACATTCAGACACGCTGAAAAGATCAGAAAAAACAGCGGGACCTGACTGTTTCCGACCGCACGCAGGTACGAAGAAAACAGGTTATAGAAAATATTCGCCGTAAGTCCAATGCTGATCCCCATAATATAGGTATAGGCATCACGAAAAATATCTGCCGGTGTGTTCATCAGATGGAGCAGCGGATTCATAATGCACACACAGAACACCGTCATGATGATCGCTACGATCACAGACAGGAGAATTCCGTTTGCCACGCTGCGTTTCACGCCTCTGGCATCATTGGCACCATATCTCTGCGCAGTCAGGATCGAGAATCCTGCCGTGATCCCCTGTGCAAATCCCGTTGTCAGGAACATGATCGTGCCGGTTGAGCCGACCGCCGCCAGCGCTCCCGCGCCGACATATCTGCCCACGATGATCGTGTCCGCCATATTGTAAAGCTGCTGGAAAACGTTTCCGATGACCAGCGGGATCGTAAACCGCAGGATCACCGGCAATGGTCTTCCCTTTGTCATATCAAGCTGCATGGTTGTTGGTCCTTTCCTCTTAATCATAGTTACATTTCCGGTTTTATCTGATACTATTTCCGCCAGATCATGCCTACTCATACAGTAGGAAATTTCTGCAGGTGACAATCGCCAGGGTCTCGCGCAAGCGCGGACTTTGGCTCGTTGTTCGCGTAAAAAGAATATGCCTGGCTCTGTGAAAGCCAGGCATGGAACCTGTATTTTCCGCCTCCGGTCGATTCACCGGCGGTGTTTTGCCCAGGTCACTATTCTGATTTCTTATCGTTCTTTTTTTCATGGTCACGCCCGATCATTCTCAGAATAAAATCGACAGTACCGTCAATTCCATAGCTTGCGCTGTTGATACAGAGATCGTAGTTATTCGCGTTTCCCCAGCTTCTTCCGGTATAGAAATTGTAATAATGCGCATGTTTTTTGTCAAGCTTTTTCAGGAAATGACGCGCTTTTTTCCGGTCGAGACTGGCATTTACCTCGATCGCGCGGTGGATCCTCTGCTCGATCGGTGCAGTGATATAGATACTGATATGCGGAATGCCGTTATTCGTTAAGATCGCATCAGCACAGCGGCCCATGATAATGAAGTCTTCCTTCTTCGCCATATCGCAGATCAGGTCGCTCTGGTTGAAGAAGACGGCATCCTGACGGCTCAGGCCGTGATAACGGCTGAAATATTTGATATGATCCTTCAGGGACATATGAGTCACTGCCTCAAACTCGCTCGCCGGGCTCTGCTGCAGTTCCTCCGAGACGTGGGCATATCCCGCCGCGTCACGGATCGTCTTATCTTTCTCCGCATCGAGACGTTTTAATACTGCCTCGAAAATATCGGCATCGTAATAGTTGATATGAAGCTTATCTGCAAGCTTGAAGCCGACATCGATTCCGCCGCTTCCGTATGTCCAGCTGATGCAGATGATCAGGTGGTCGTCGTTGGAAAAACGGTTCGCTACGTTGAAGCTGTTTAACTTCGCGAGAATCGGGTCGATCACATCGCCGCTGGCGAAGCTTGTCGGAAGACTCATAACCTCATTGAGGATGCGGTTGTACTCGGTCATACACATCGCACGTTCTTCTTTATCCTCGATGGTGCGAGCCATGTTCGCGATCAGTCCAAGCTCGCTGCGGACCAAATGTCCCTGCGGTCTTGTTGTAAGAAGCTCGGTGAGTTCGTTTACACAGCGCTCTCTGTCACGGTTGAAAACACGTCCCAGGGAGGAACCCAGGTGGACATAGACCTCCGCGTCCAGATCATAGATATGTTCTGCCAGTTCTTTGATTTCTTCTTTCGTTGCAGCCATATTTCCTCCCCCTTCCTATAAAAAGAATACCAGAGTATCCACAATGAATACCGGAACAAGAATTCCAAAGGACCAGATCAGATATCCGAAGAACGAAGGCATCCGGATACCGTTCTCATCCGCAATGGATTTGACCATAAAGTTCGGAGCGTTGCCGATATAAGTATTCGCGCCCATGAATACGGCGCCGCAGGAGATCGCCTCCAGCATCTTGATCGGAACGGTACCGAGCGCTGTCACCATACCCTGTGTAAGTCCCAGAGCACCGGCTGTCGTGAGGAATACCAGGTAAGTCGGTGTATTGTCGAGGAAGCTCGATAACAGACCGGTTGCCCAGAACATTTCAAACGGTTTCGTGATTCCGAGCTCCGCACCGTTTGCTTTTAAGATCATAAGAGCCGGCTGCATCGTGATAAAGATACCAACGAACAGAACAGCAACCTCATGGATCGCTCCCCAGGTAAAGTGGTTCTCACGGCGGATGGAAACATTCGTCGTCTTAAAGGACAGGAATGCGGATACAAGGATGATCACACACTCGATGATCGCCGGATAGGATAATGTAACTTCTCCGAATACATGGACCCCGAGGACATTTCCTGCGGCATCCTGAAACATCGGCATGGACGGCAGTGTACCGCTTAAGATAACGGCGATCACGATCATAATGATAAAGATCAGGTTGTGGCCGCCGCGGATCTTCACCTCAGTACCAGGTTTGCTGATATCCGGCTTTAAGCCTGCCGCGATATCTTTTCTATATGCCTTCATATCAAAATGATAGAAGATGAACAGCAGGATGATCATATTGAAGATCAGGATCGGTAAAAGCTTTAAGCTCCAGAAGAACGGAACACCCCGCATGAAGCCCATGAGCAGAGGCGGATCTCCGATCGGAGTCAGGCAGCCGCCCATGTTGGACACCATAAAGATAAAGAAGATCACGATGTGGCGTCTTCTCTTTCTCCACGCGTTCATCTTGATGATCGGACGGATCATCAGCATACTGGCACCAGTGGTACCGATCCAGCTGGATAACAGGGTTCCGAGTGCCAGAAGTCCCACATTGATCCTCGGGGAACCAGCGAGATCACCTGACAGGGTGATATTACCGGACACACAGAACAATCCGAAAAGAAGGACGATGAATGTCAGGTAGTCGTTTATGATACATTCCAGTGTCGTCTCCGCCGCCTTCGGCACACCGTACTTCACGGCGAACGGGATCAGGAAAAGCAGGGACCAGAACACAACTGCGTGCGGCTGGTGCGCCTCCCACCACTCTGCTTTGACAAGCGGAAGGACCGCGATACAGAGCAGGAGTCCCGCAAATGGAATACAAAGCCATAGCGGCGTCTTTGCTGCCGTCCCGGCAGCCTCTGTTTCTGCCGCAAGCGCTGTAACTGCAGTCTGGTTTAAGACCGCCAGAAGTCCTGCGCAGAATGCAAATAATTTCTTCATGGGTAAACCTCCATGTAATCAGCTTTTATGAGCCATTACTTTTTTTTCGCTCAACACGGCTACTGATTATAACAACTTTCCCGCACAAATACAAGTACGATTCTTCCAAATAATTGCCAAATTTTCGCTCAGAAAATCAGCACTTTTGCCAAAATGGAATATATTTCGTATTATGAAATTTCAGATAATAAGATTTTATCTCATTTATTTTACGACGGTAAAGCATTGGTCTGGCAGACCGCCACATTCCGTTTTTCTGCGCCATGTACTGCTCTTTTCGCAGTTTTTTCACGCCCGGTGAGAACGCCGTAATCGGTCTTCTATAAAGTGAAAAAAGCAGCACGGTCATTTGATCGATGGATGATCAGATACCGAAACTGCTTTTGTTTTATTAAATATATGTGTTTTATGTATTTTTGCTACACTAAGAAAATTTCCGTGACGAATACCATCGCACAGCAGATCACCGCAACAGACAGGAGACTTCTTCCGCACCACGCCGCGATGATTCCGATGACCAGCGCCAGCGCCGCCGACACCGTACTGTTTGTGGCGGAGAGGATCGCCGGGAACGTCATAACAGCTAACGTCACATATGGGACGTAATATAAGAATGACTGGATAAACTGATTTTTGATCGGTTTCCGGATCAATGTGAGCGGCAGGACACGGATCAGGTAAGAGACACCCGCCATCACCGCAATATAGAGATAAATATTCTTTTCCATGTTTTTTCTGTATTCCTTCTTAATTTAACAAGACAGTTTTCAAAAACTTCTTTTTCTTTTAAGCGCCCTGTTTTGCCGCGTCTGCAGAATGGACATGAGTTTCTTCCGCTGTTTCCTTGGAAGTATCAGCCGCGCTGTCCTCTGCCGGATGCGGGAAGAGAATCGCTGCTGCGGATGAGAGCACAACAGTCAGAATGATCGTTCTCGTGCCGCTGGAGATCGATGAGATACCAGGCAGATGCTCCGCAAGGTAGCTCGCCGCAAAACTGATGGCGATAAGCCCCGCAAGGATCCGGCTCTTTCGCGCCGGCGGAATGATGATCGCGAGGAACATTCCATAGAGCGCCACGCTGAAGGCGCTCACAAGACGCCACGGCATCAGATTTCCCGCAAGTGCGCCGAGTGCCGTTCCGACTGCCCAGCCCGGAAGTGCGACTGTGATCGCCCCGTACATGTACCACGGACTCAGATAACCGGGTCTTGCGATCGTGATACCAAACAACTCATCCGTGATATCAAACGCCATCAGAAGTCTGTGGAAAAACGGCATCTCCGGGTCCATCCGCTGGCTCATCGCACAGCTCATCAGAAGATACCGCGCATTCGCGATCAGCGTCACGATCGCCATCTCCAGATAAGCAGCCCCGGCCGCGATCATCGTAAATCCGGCATATTCTCCGGCTGACGCATTGCACAGTGCACTCGTGATCATCCCCTGAAAAGGCGTCATTCCGATATTTCTCGCCACAATGCCTAGGGAGAATGAGACGGCAAAATAACCTAACGCGATCGGAATGCCGTCCCGGATCCCGTCAAGAAATGCCCGGCGGTTCCCCGCAGAGGCAATTGAAAACTTTTGTTTCCCCATAATGTTCCTCCCGTTAATTTAACGGCAATCCAGGACTTCTGCCTGTTCTGCCGCTATTTCATCGATTTTTGCTTTTTCATAATTCCCGTAAAGCTGTCTTTTGGATCACAGATAACCTCTCCCTCCAAAGTCAGCATTTACAGTATACTCTTCTCCTTTACATTAGTAAACCCACTGTTTATAATATTGTTGCAATCTATGGGTTACAGTACACGGGCAGTCCATGCCTATCCTACCATACGAAAGGAAAAAAATCATGCTCTTTTTTATTAAGAAGGAACCCGTCCTCTCCGCAGCCGCGCTGCTGGCGGTCGTCTCCATGTTCTTTGTCCATCCTTCCACGGAATATCTCTCCTACATTGATTTCCGCACGCTGGCTCTTTTATTCTCCCTGATGACCGTTGTCGCAGGATTAAAAGAGATCGGTCTCTTCCGTTATCTCGGCTCCAGCCTGCTCGCCGGACTGAAAAGTACACGTCAGCTGGCTCTGACCCTGACGGCACTCTGCTTTTTCTCCAGCATGCTGATCACGAACGATGTCTCGCTGATCACCTTTGTGCCGTTTTCCGTCCTGATCTTAAACATGGCCGGACTCCCGGAACTTCTGATCCCTGTGATCGTCCTGCAGACGATCGCCGCCAACCTCGGAAGTATGGCAACTCCGATCGGAAACCCGCAGAATCTGTATCTGTATTCCACCTTCGGACTCTCCGCAGGGACGCTGATCCGTTACATGCTGCCGCTCACCGTATTTTCCGCTCTGCTCCTGGTAATTGCCGTATTTCTTCTGAAGAACCGGCCGCTTTCCATCGACCGCACTGCCATGGACGAGACTATTTTGCCTGAAAGATCATCCCTGATCTTCTACCTCGCTCTGTTTCTCGTTTGTCTCGGATGCGTGGTGCGGATCTATTCCTGGCATGTGATGTTCCTTGTTGTCCTGGCCGCTGTCCTTGTGAAAGACCGCACGCTCTTTTTCCGGGTCGACTATTTTCTGCTTCTGACCTTCGTCTGCTTCTTTGTGTTTATCGGAAACATGGAGCGGATCCCGGCGGTCTCCTCTCTTCTCACCCGGCTGATCTCCGGGCGTGAATTTGCGGCCGGCGTCCTCTTAAGCCAGTGTATCAGCAACGTCCCTGCTGCAATCCTGCTCTCCGGCTTTACCTCTGCCGTCCGCCCGCTCCTCTACGGGGTGAATGTCGGCGGACTCGGAACACTGATCGCATCGCTCGCGAGTGTGATCTCCTACCGCGCGTACTCTGAAGTTCCCGGAGCAAAGACTGGAAAATATATGATCGTATTTACCGGTTACAACCTCCTGTTCCTCCTGATCCTGTGTGCGGCAGGCTGGCTTTTGCTGAGCTTCTGATTTAAATTCCGCTTTGTGATATATAATAAGGAAGATTTCACATCATGATACCGTCCGGATCTATTTTCATCCGGGCGGCATTTTTTTGCAAAATTTCCGTTAAAAGGGCTGAAATACTCTTGACAGCATGGAACTAATTCCATATAATGAAATCAGTTCCACAATACAGAATGATATCAGAGGTTGCCGGAACTCATCATAAAGAATAATCTGGTATCAAAGGGACCGTTTTCGTCCCGCAAATATGGTATATAAAGAGAGTAAATAGAGAGGAGATATCCTATGGCAGACTTGATCTACGAAGTACATGACCACCTGGCACACATTACATTAAACCGTCCAAAGCAGCTCAACTGTTTCAGCGAAGAGATGATCCATCTCTGGACAGAAGCACTGGAAGATGTCCGTGACAACGATGATGTATACGCGCTTTTGCTTTCCGGAAATGGAAAGGCATTCTGTGCAGGAGGCGACGTCAAGGCAATGGCAGCCGGTGACGGATTCTTCGAGAGCCATGAAGATATCTCCTCCACAGCCCTCGCAAGAAAGAATTCCCTCTGGAAGGGGATCCAGCGGATCCCGCTTCTCTTAGAAGAGATTGATAAACCGGTAGTGGCAAAGATCCATGGTGCCGCTGTCGGAGCCGGTCTTGATATGGCTCTCATGTGCGATGTGCGGATCGCCGGGGAGAGCGCTTCCATGTCTGAAAGCTACTTCAACGCCGGGATCGTTCCCGGTGACGGCGGCGCATATTTCCTGCCCCGCCTCGTTGGCCGTGACAAAGCTCTTGATCTTTTCTGGACAGCCCGCACCTTAAAAGGAAAGGAAGCCGCTGATCTTGGACTTGTGACCCACTGCGTTCCGGATGAGGAACTGGACACGTTCGTGGAGAACTACATGAAGAAGATCCTGGAGGCACCGCAGCAGGCAATGCGCCTCACAAAGCGCGCCGTATTGCAGGGTGAGCAGAGTACACTCCGCGCTTCCCTGGACCTTATCTCCTCTTTCATGGGAATCGTCACCGAACTCGACGACTACCGTCAGAGGACCAGCGCCCTCGTTGCAAAAATGCAGCGGAAAGCACAGTAAAAACGCCCTCAACAATCCTTATTTTATATAGAAACCCATCACACAGAAAAAAGCTGTCCATTGCGGGCAGCTTTTTTCTATAATAAGGGGTATATGAAAATGTATAATGGGAGGGCTGTTTTGAAATAGGGCTACCGCAATCCCACTGGCTTTAGAATCGAATGCCGCCTGCAGTGTCGCTTGTTTTTTTTTTTAACTCATTATATAATAAATATAATTCATATTCGCACAGTTTCTGCAATTTCCGCAGCAATCTGATAATGACCGATAACATCCAGACCGCCGCTGCCCGGTTGCCGATCCTGCAATTATTCAGCTTTTCAGGAGGATTTACTGATGAATGACAAATGTATCGTATTAAACGCGAAAAAGATGAACTTTGACGGAAATCTCGACTTTTCCGTTCTTTCTTCCGATGTGACCGTCTATGATGACACTACTCCGGAGCAGCTCTTAGAGCGCATTGAGGGAGCTGGCATCATCGTGACAAAGGAAATGCCGGTGAGCGGCGATCTGATCCGGAAATTCCCGGCTTCCGTAAAGCTGATCTGTGAAGCAGGGACCGGCTACAACAACCTGGATCTCGATGCCGCACGTGAGATGGGGATCACTGTCTGCAACATTCCGGCCTACAGCTCCGAGCGCGTGGCTCACACTGCGATCATGATGATCTTAAATTTAAGTTCCACCATGCAGGTCCAGATGAAGATGCTCGCGAACGGAAACCATGACAACTTTACAAAGAACCTTCAGGTTCCGCATGTCGAAGTAAACGGAAAAACACTCGGCATCATCGGTGCCGGACATATCGGAAAGACTGTGATGAAAATCGCCAAGGCACTGGATATGAACATTCTCGTGTATACAAGAACACCGAGAGCCGACGAGAACGGCGTCCACTATACGGATCTCGAGACCGTTTTAAAAAATAGCGATTATGTTTCCCTTCACTGCCCGCTGACTCCGCAGACAAAGCATATGATCAATAAGGACACTCTGGCGCTCATGAAGCCGACCGCCTTCCTGATCAATACCTCCCGCGGCGCTCTCGTGGACGAGCCGGCTCTCATTGAAGCTCTCGAAAACCATCAGATTGCCGGTGCAGGACTCGATGTCCAGGAGACTGAGCCTCCGAAAGCTGACAACCCGCTCTACACGCTCGACAACGTGATCCTGACTCCGCATATGGGATGGAAAGGTCTCGAGACGAGACAGAGACTCGTGTCCATTCTTGCCGGAAACGTAAAGGGATTTCTGGAAGGGACGCCAGTGAATGTTGTTTCATAGTGGCGCAGTCCGTCCTGATTACTTTTTGATATCGCCACTTTGACTGAATGAAATATACTTCCGATGCAAAAGAGTTCTTCATCATTTTCGTTGAAGAACTCTTTTTCTATTTCTCCTGAAATCGACTCCTGAACAGGCACTTCCAGCATCCCTCTTGTCTTTTTTCAATTACAATACATGGTCTTCCCGTAGTCTCTGCTTTATCATGTAAAATTTTTCGTTCAGAAAACTCCCATCTAAAATAACTGTTTTTTATATTTTGTACATAAAGAAGTCTTGAAATTATCCATTTTAGCAGGTATGATAGAGAAAAATGCAAAAAAAGGAGGAATTCCCATGATTTGTATCAAGAACGGAACACTTCACACAGCGGTATCAAAAGACACCTTTATCGCTGACATTCTGATCGATGGCGGAAAAATTGTAAAGATCGGTAAGGATCTCTCTGCGGAAGGCGCCGAGGTGATCGATGCCACCGGTCTTCAGGTCTACCCGGGATTCGTTGAGGCGCACTGTCACATCGGTCTCGACGGCTACGGGATCGGCTACGAGGGACATGACTACAATGAGATGAACGATCCGGTAACTCCGCAGGTACAGGCGATCGACGGGATCAATCCGTTTGATCCGTGTATGAAGATGGCGGCAAAGGCCGGTGTTACCTGCTTTGCGACTGGTCCAGGCAGCTCCAACGCACTCGGCGGAACGTTCGCTGCGATCAAGCCGGTCGGAACCCGCGTTGACAATATGATCGTAAAATTCCCGATCGCCATGAAATGTGCTTTCGGTGAGAACCCGAAGCGCTGCTACCAGAAACAGGGCATCTCGAGCCGTATGACAAACGCCGCAAAGATCCGCGAAGCGTTAAATACAGCAAAACTCTACAAGGCAAAGGTCGAGGCTGCCGGTGACGATGTATCGAAGCTTCCGGCATATGACCAGAAATCTGAAGCCCTGATCCCGGTATTAAATCATGAAATCCCGTTAAAGGCCCATGCCCACCAGGCAAACGATATCTTTACCGCGATCCGCATCGCGAAGGAATTCGGCGTCGGCCTGACCCTGGAACATGTCACAGAAGGCCATATGATTGTGGATGAGCTTGCGAAGGAAAACCTCCCGCTGGCTGTCGGCCCGACATTCGGACATGCTTCCAAATTTGAGCTTCAGAACAAGACCTGGGAGACTCCGGGTGTTCTCGCAAAAGCCGGATGTCACGTCTCCATCATCACGGACGCTCCGGTCACTCCGCTCCACTATCTGCCGCTCTGCGCAGGGCTCGCCATCAAAGCCGGTATGGACGAGTATGAGGCACTCCGCGCCGTAACCATCAACCCGGCCGAGCATATCGGCATCGCTGACCGCGTCGGTTCTCTGGAAGAAGGAAAAGACGCCGATGTTGTCATTGTTGACGGCTGTCCGTTTGATGTGACAGGTGTGATCCAGCACGTTTTGATCAATGGTAAAGAAGTTTAATGAGACTGCCTTTCATTGATTATTTCTCTGAATTTTTAGGTTCATAAATGATAAAAACTCCCTCTCTGCGCGTTTATCCCATAAACTGCAAAGAGGGAGTTTTCTCACTTCACCCGGCTGTTCTCTTATTTATTATTTTGTCTTTCCGTCCCAGCTTCCATCTTCCGTCACAAAATACTCATCCGGCGTTTTTCTTCCGATAAACATCATTCCTCTTGTTCCATCAGAAACCGGATTGAAGAAATACCACCTTTCATTGATGAGTACCCAGCCAGTCTGCATTCCGGAATTTTCGTCCATATAGAACCAGCCCCTATAACCGGCATCATAGACAAGTCCAACACGCAGATATCCCTGCTCATCAAATGCATACCAGCTTCCGTTGATCAGTTCCCACTGATGCTCAACCGTCTGCATATTATCGTGCTCTCCCACGATCATCTTTCCTGCCGCATAACTGCCATCGCTGTATCTCAGCCACCAGCCATTCTTATCCTTCATCCAATGGCTGTGTCCATCGTTTACCGCTTTGTTCGCAGCGCCCGGGATAATTCCCTTTACAGGATCAATATATCCTTTTTTACTGTCACGGCTGATATCCGGCTTTCTTTCACTGATCTCCGGTTTGGAAGAGTCTGAACTGGATGAACCAGTTCCACTTTCTGGTCTTGAGCCATTGTTTTCTCCGGAATTTCCACCATCTCCAGGCTTTGTGGCGTTATCTTCTCCGGAATTTCCACCATCTCCAGGCTTTGTGCCGTTATCTTCTCCAGCATTTCCGCCATCTCCAGGCTTTGTGCCGTTGTCTCCTCCAGTATTCCCGCCATCTCCGGGCTTCTCCGGTCCGTCCACAGGCGGCTTTTCTGCCAGTTTCGGAGTTCTTCCGGAAACCTCCGCCGCAGGTCCCGCATTTTCTGTCTCCGTCTCCTTCAGACGGATCCATCCGTGATACAGGGTATCCGGCTGGCAGTCATCTTTCCGGTTGTTGTCTGACCAGGTGGTACCGTCAAAACTGTACTCTGCGCCCTCAACAGCCCCGATCTCAGCTGTGAATGTTTTTTCATCACCATTCAGCTGGAACGTAATCGTTCCCGCAATCGGATGCTGCTCATTCTTGTCATTCAGAGAGATTACGACCTGAATATCCGGTATCTCATAGTTTTCCGTAAGAACGCCACTGACCCGGATCACTGCTGATGCTCCGATCTGTGATCTGTCATTCTTCTTCAGCGCGAATTTTAACTGCGTCCCCTCTACGGCAATTTTCTCTTCCAGGATGCCGGACTCATCAGATATAATATCGGCATTTCCGCCAGAAATCTCTCCACAGTCTTCCGAGAATCCGGAAAGAACGATCTCCTGCTCTCCGCTTATTCCATAGCTGTACGCCTCAGAGATCTCCGGAACAGAGGGCGCTTCGGTTTTTTTGATGCTCTGTCCATCGAGAATGAACTTTCCAGCTTGATCCAGAACGTAATTCTTTGCATTTTCCGTATCGGATAAGGAAACCTCTACAAAAGCTTTTTTATCTGTTCCCGCATTTGCATCTTCAAATTCTGCTGCTGCAGAATAATCCTTTGACTCCAGAGTATCTCCGTTTGCAAGACCGCCAAAGCTTACTGATCTCACATTCACGTCAGTTCTTCCGTCATAGATTTTTTCCTCCAGTACAATGCCCGCCACAATCACCGTTTTGGGAATAATATTCCAGGAAGAAATATTCTCTCCTTTCTGTGAGTCATCCTCATAAAAAGCTTTTACAAGGTAACTTCCCACTGTTTTCGGTGCTTCCGTACTCCATGTATTTCCACCATCCACACTGTACGTGTAAGCCCATGTCTCATCTCCATCCACATTTCCCGCAAATGTTCCCTTCGGAACTGGTGAGCTGCCATATTCCACATCAGGTACCGTCACAGATATCTGCTTATCCACGATCGTTTTGTCTGCCACTGTCACTGTTTTTGTCTCGGAAGTTTCAATATATCTGCCATCAACAGCAGCTGTTTTCGCCGTGATCGTGATGATCGTCCCGACAGCGGTACCAATAGGGATCTGGATCTCATTTCCTGAAGCAGTCTGCTCAGCTCCATCCCCGATCTGATAAGAAATTCGGATCTCCGGTACATCCTCAAGTGCAGGAGAAAACGCATTTTTCGCTTTTGCCGAAACAGTTATCCGCTTTCCTGCAACCTGCGTCTCCCGGTCAAGTTCCATAGTGAGATCTGGTTTTGCCGCCGAAACAGTAACCGAAACTTCTGTTTCAGTCGCTCCCGTGTAGTTTTTCGTATCCTCCGGGGTAAATACTACTGCGCAGGATGTATCTGGATAAAGTACAGAATCTGGATCCTTAAAGCTCCATTTTCCATCCACAATCATCTGCTTCTGCTCTATATATTTTGGATTGATCACCTTTCCTCCAGAGATCACCGCATCTTTCAGGGACTGTCCATACTGAATATTTACCGCAGGATTCTCCTCGACTTTCGGAGTTGACGGTAAAACTTTAATCTTAACTTCATGGTAGATCGTCTCATATGTATCGCGGTACTCTGGCTTTGGCGTAAAGTGGCACAGAGCTTCATCTGTTCCCACTTCCGGCCATGCGACATCAAAACCAAAGTCGCCAGGTATAGTTCCAGATTGTCCGCCCTGCAGTCCGGCATTTGATGCCCGTTGACCATAATAAATCTCCCTTATAGCTTCCGGCCATTTTACAATCTGTGGATTACGTTTTTTTACAGTCACTGAGATCTGTCCACTCTTGACCCGGAATCCGTTTCCGTAATATTCCGCATAGATCTCATGTGTTCCCAGCGGGAGAAGTTCTTTTTCGATCGTAAACGATGTTTCGCCTCCCGTTGATGTGATCGGCCTTCCCACCGCGGCTTTATCTACATAAAACCGGATCTGTCCACTCATTCCTTCCGGAACCGTCATCACAGCCGAAACAGAAGCTCCAACTTCAATTTCTTTTGGATCAACCACAAGACCTGTCTGGATCTGGTTCACTGTTACCTTGGCGGATGCAGTTTTATTATATGACCTTAAGCTCGCTGTCACGCTGAGCGTTTCCGCTTTCTCATCCGCACCCACCGTCAGGATTCCCAGCGAACTGATCTTTGTATCGCTGCTGGTATTTCCAGATACACGCCAGTCCACCGTCGGATCCTTTGCTCCTTTAACAGCTGCGGTAAACTGTTTTGAACTTCCAGGATACATTACCTCCGTCTCCGGCGTCAGTGAAATCGAAGCGTCCTCTCCGCTCTCATCGGCCTGAAAATAAATGACCGCGCAGCGTCCCATCCTTTTGGTCTTCCGATTGATCTGCTGCGCTGTAACATTCTCATCTGCGGAACTCAGTCCGTGCTTGATCAGCGCTTTCTCATCAATAAAAAACTCCACATCATCATTTTTTGAGCCTGCCCCGACACCGCTGGTCGTATTTTTGCCAGAGCCCCTGCTTCCTCCCTTTGCGTCTGTCCTTCCGCCGGTGATCGTTATCCTGCTCTTCGCCCAGCTATCATATCCGATTCCGATACCGGCAGAGCCCTGGCCTCCGACAGCCTTTACGGTTCCGCCGGAAATACTGATATTGACATTTCCGCCTGCCCGGCTTGCGCTTCCGATGCCGGCACCTCCCCAGCCGCCGTCAGCTTCCACGGTACCTCCTTCGATCGAAATGGAGAAATTTTTGTTTTGTACACGCGCGTCTCCGCCGATTCCTGCCGCTTCATATTCACCTTTAGCGATAACTGTTCCGCCTTTTACAGTAATGGAACCGCCTCTGATTCCGGCATGATTGATCCCGTCAGACTTATTTCCTTCTGCACGCAGTGTTCCCGCAGAGCTTCCATCCCCCTGAATGCTCGTGATCGTGAGATAAGAATTGTCCGACACATACACACAGTTCGATTCTTTGGAACACATGGAGTTTTCCCCATCCAGAATCAACGTCACATTTGCTTCATCCCTGATCCTGAGCGCATAGTCTCCATTCACTTTTACGCTATGGAGCGTAATTACAGGTTTTCCGCCCTGAACCGTGATCTGATTTCCAGTCGTCTCAATGCCCTCTTTCAGGGAGATCTCGTATTTTCCGCTGCCCGTTATGGTCAGTGTTTTGTTCTCATATTTATAATCTGTTCCCAGGATTCCACCGCTCACGATGAAGTCACCGGTGAGTCCTTCGCCCTTATACTGGGCTGTAACCACAGCATCTTCTGATCCGATCGTAAATCTTGTCGTGCTGCTGTAGAAGTTTTCAAAGGTTCCTGAGCCAGAATCCAGCGTCCATGACGAAAATTCTGATCCCGCCGGTAGAGATGCCGTGATCTCGATTATATCCCCAGTTCTATAAGCTCCGCTTCCAGTTCCATTATTTACCGTGAGGCTGTGCCCGGAAACATAGACCGCCTTTACGGACAGGCTGCTGTTTACTTTAAGCTGTGCCGTTTTCTGACTGGCCGTTCCGTTTAAGAATTCTCCGTTTCCGTTCGTGATCTCCCAGTGATCGAAACATAATTTTTCCGAGGATCTATCTTTCGCTGTGATCGTGACAGTGCTGCCCGGTGCATAGTTTTCCTGTCCCGGGGTGATGGTTCCGTCAGCAACTGTAACAGAATATCCACCTGTATAGTTCGCCTTGATCTCTGTATCCACATCGGACATCGTAAATGTTGTTTCGGAAGACATCGGATCCGCAAACGTTCCTCTTCCTTTTTCAACCGTCCATCCTGCAAAATACAAGGTTCCTCCGGCTCCATTCGTGATCTCGGCACTCGCGCTGACCGGCACTTTCTCACCCTCCGCAAATTCGGACTCTGTTGAAGTGATCGTTCCTCCCGTAACAGTAAGGTTATGCGGTGTTCCAAACTTTACACGCATATACTTCTCTGACGCGGGCTCATATTTTCCTTCCCCGCGCAGCCCGAGAGCCGCGCTTCCCGGAGCTGAGTTTCCTGTATACAGTGTCGCTGTTTTTCCATTTTCAGGCGCTATCGTGATAGGACTCTGACAGATTTTTCCTGTGTCTCCGGACACCGTCGCTGTGACATTTCCTCCTGTGATCCAGATATTCGGTTCCGAATTAACAAAAAAGTCTGTCGATCCAATACAATAACCGCCCCCGCTCTTGATCAGGTTTACATTTCCGCCGGAAATGACCAGGTTATCTGCACTCCCCGTACTTGCGCTGCTGGCAGCACCAGCTCCCAGACAGGTTCCATCTCCATTTGACCGCAGGGTCAAATCACCGCCGGAGATCGTAATATTTTTGCCTACCGGCACAGAATTTACATAGCAGCTGCCACCGATCGCCGCAGACCCGGAGCCGGCTGTGGCATCCAGACTTCCGCTTCCTGTTATCTCCAGCGGAGTCCCATGATTATCGATCGCCGCCGCAAGCTCAGCGCCCTTAAGAATATTTCTGCCTTCCAGCTTTAAGGTTACCTTTTCAAGTTCCGCATCGATATCAATTGCAGGAACCTTCTGTGCATTCGGACAAATATTGAGCTGTTTCAAAGTAACAGTACAGCTGCTCTTGATCTCAATAAATTCCCTTGTCGCTGTCCCAGAATCTGCCATTGTAACTGTATATGGACCAGCTCCGGCGATCTCAACTCTTCCGCTTCCATAATAGGTAACATCTTCTTCTGGAGTAACGGTAAGCTTCCCATTTCGCGTCTGTTCTCCATAGCTGATCTTCACACGTCTTCCCGGATACTTGATGGTCTGCTCATTTCCAATATTGACCGTGTATATTTTGGTTGGATCAACTCCAAGAAATTCTGCCGTTGCTTTTTGGGTATCTCCGGCCCTGAGTGTAAAAATGTTATTTTTTCCTCCGACCGTATCCGGACCAATTGCAGCAGTCGTCACAGTATTATGATCCTTACCGCCCCACGCATCGATCTCACCGCCGGAGATCTCTATCGGTCCTGATGTTCCATTCGATCCGCCGCCGATTCCGGAACCGACAGATGCCGCCGCATAGATCGAACCACCAGTGATCACGATCCTGCTGCCGCCAGTTCCATCTGCGCCGGACCCGATTCCGGCTCCACTGTGTGATACCGTTGAATTTTCTGGCCCGTTTTCTGTCAATCTCATTCCGGAACAAGCTGTCACCGTTCCGCTTTCGATCGTGATCTTGCCATGTCCCTCTCCGCTGTTTCCTCCGATTCCCGCTCCATAAGCGCGCGCAAACGCATACAGGGTAGCCTGATCAGATCCTGCCCGGATCGTCAGGCTGCTTCCTTCCGGCACATGGATCGCCGCGCCGTAGTTGCTGACTGTATACAGGTTATTCTTTCCGAAGAGAACCAGCGTCACATTCGCTCCCTCTTCAAGTTCAATACAGGACATTTTAACTGTATTCGCATTTGCGGTTTCAATTGACACACCCTTTAAAGTGATCGTCGCAGAAACATCCTTCTTCACCGTGATCACATGATCCGTTATATGGGCCGTTCCAGTCGTCTTTTCATATGTGCCGCTGATCGTGTAATCGCCGTTCTGACCAATGGTCACTTCCCCATTCTTCAGATCATACTCTGCTCCGGCACTCAATGTCCTGAGAAGCGCATTGGAGTCCGATGCCTTAAGCTTCAATAATTCATCTTTTTTCGCCCTCTGCGGTTTTCTCACCGTGTCTGACTGTGTCGCTTTCTCCTTCACTGCATCACTCGCCGTATATACTTCAAAATCAGTATCCGGTCGAATCATAGCTGATTCCGCATAGACTGGTGATATGATCGTGGATCCCACCATCACTGCCGTCAATAATCCTGCCATCCATCTTCTAAAATTATATCTCATGCGATCCGCCTCCCTCTTATCTTCAAGTCTCTGTCGCCAGAATATCATTAGAAAACAAGGCGTGTCAATCGGTTCGACACAAGATGTCAAAATTCTGCACGAAATGCAAAAGAAAAGACCAGGAACATCTCTGCCCCTGGTCCTTCAAAAAATCCTTTATCATTTATCCTGGATCCATATCAGTCATTCTCAAATACCGGCTCAGTCGGCTCACCGTAATCTTCCGTGGAGCTTGCTGCCTCGTCATTGATATGCGTCAGAATCCCGCTGGAATTCACTTTATATTTGTTTCCATCGCGGTCCTTTACCGTCGTATTCTTGGAGATACGTCCGGAGCTGTTTACCACATACGTCTGATAACTGCCGTTTCCATTCGGAATGCTGATCAGCGCATAGCGGCTGGAGCTGTCTGCCTGCTGAAGTTTTCCCATATAATAAAGGTATCCGTTCTTCACGCCGTTTGTTCCGCGGCCTGCATAGGTCCCTTCATTGAAATAAAACGTGGTCTTATTTCCATCGCCTTCCTCGACGGTCATTTTTCCTTTTACTGAGGTTCTGGATGACTCATCAAAGTAGTAGGACGTATATTCGCTGGTCGATCCGATCCGTACCTTCTTTAATCCTTTGACCGGATTTCCTTTCTGGTCGAAGAGATACGTCTTTCCATTGATGCGGACAAAATCGCTCGTGGACGCTTTTCCGTCTTCCGGTCCGGTCTTTGGCTCACCGTTTTTATCAAAATAATACCATACCACCGGCTCATCCACATTGTCCTGAAGCTGTTCCGGCGGGTTTAAGGAAAGCCAGCCTGAGATCGCCGCGCCGACTGTAGCGTTCTGGATCCCGCTCTCCGCGAAATATCTCCAATCCGCAATCGAACTCTTACTTGAATTTTCCGGATCACCTTCTAAATACACCCAGCCGGTGCGCATCCGTCCGTCTGCGTCAAAGCAATAGTATTTTCCATCGATCTTTGTTACCTTATACTCTCCGCCGTCATCGCTGGTCGACGGGCTCTGCTTCTTTCCGCTTGCGGAAAAATAGAACCAGTACTTTCCATCATCGCTTTCCGTTCCGTAAAGGCTGCTGTCCTCATCCTTCGGCTCCAGATATCTCCATCCTGTCACCATCGCTCCGCTGGAGCTTAAATAGTAATCCCCATCTTCGGTCCAGCCGGTCTGCATGATTCCGTCAGCGTCAAAGTAATAACTTTTTCCATCGATCTTCTTCCAGGTGTCCTTTGTGACTTTTCCGCTGGAACCGAAGTAGAACCAGTAGGTCTGACTGTCTCTGCTGTACGGGGACGCGATCTGCATCCACTTATTCGCCACCATGATTCCGTTAGCATCCACATAGTAATCGTTGTCGGCCCAGCTGTTGACCGCCATTTCACCGCTGTTGTTTAAATATCTCCAGAGATTGTCCGCGCCCTTTTTCCACTCATTCGTCACGCGGTTTCCGTTTTTATCAAGATACGTCCATATATTATTGGAAAGCGCCCAGCCTTCCGCTGCGTAGGCGTTCATCGTCAGACATCCGAAAGTCAGGACCGCCGCTGCTGCCAGTATTCTTAACCCTTTTTTCTTCACTCGCTCCGTCTCCTTCCTGTACCCCAAAAGGCGCATAACTATCGCCAACATCCATTCCGGATCAGCTTCGCCGATGGGATTTCTGCCTTCCGGCCGTATTTTTCATTTCGCAATACATCTGATTTTATTTTACCAGTAACTCCCTGATTATTCAACAGAAAATACCTGTCAATTCTCTTAAGTCCCCACCACAGTTCTGCCGCATTCCCGCCACAGAAAGACACATTTTCCGTTCATGTTCCCCATATTTCCGCCAACATCCCGCATTCCATCCCCACTCCTATTTGACAGTATCCCCCGAATCTATTATACTGGTATATCATAGGCATTTTATGCCCCTGATCCGTTTTTACGCAAAAAAGTCTAAAGAAAGAGATGGAATACAATTATGTGGATAGCAGATGGATGGAAGGACTATGAAGTCATCGATTGTTCCGGCGGTGAAAAGCTGGAGCGTTGGGGAAAATATATTCTGGTCCGTCCGGATCCCCAGGTTATCTGGGATACCGATAAAAAGGCACCACAGTGGAGAAAGATGAACGGCCACTACCACAGAAGCTCAAAAGGCGGCGGCGAGTGGGAATTCTTCAGTCTCCCGGAGCAGTGGAGCATCAACTACAAAGGTCTGACCTTCCAGTTAAAGCCCTTCAGCTTTAAGCACACCGGTCTTTTCCCGGAACAGGCGGCAAACTGGGACTGGTTTGGCGAAAAGATCAAAAACGCGGGACGCCCGGTCAAAGTTTTAAACCTCTTCGCCTACACCGGCGGAGCGACACTGGCAGCCGCGAAAGCCGGAGCTTCCGTGACCCACGTTGACGCCTCCAAGGGCATGGTCGCCTGGGCAAAGGAGAACGCGAAGTCCAGCGGCCTTGAGGACGCGCCGATCCGCTGGATCGTGGATGATTGCGTAAAATTCGTAGAGCGTGAGATCCGCCGTGGAAACCACTATGACGCGATCATCATGGACCCGCCCTCCTATGGAAGGGGCCCGAAGGGCGAGATCTGGAAGATCGAGGACGCGATCTACCCGTTAGTAAAGCTCTGCGCGAAGCTCCTCTCCGACAAGCCGTTATTCTACCTGATCAACTCCTACACAACCGGACTCGCTCCGGCCGTGCTGACTTACATGCTCGGAACAGCGGTTGTCCCGCAGTTCGGCGGAACCGTGAGATCCGATGAGATCGGACTTCCTGTTACGGATTCCGGGCTCGTACTTCCGTGCGGCGCTTCCGGACGATGGGAAGCCTAATTAACTGAAAGGACCGGTAAACAAAACATATGAAGATCATCATTGTCGGCTGCGGAAAGGTCGGCGTGAGCCTTGCAGAGCGCTTAAGCGCCGAGGGCCACGATCTCGTTATGGTCGATATGAATCCGCAGAAAGTGGAACATCTTTCCAACCAGTTTGACGCTCTGGGAATCGTTGGAAACGGCGCCAGCTTTAATATCCAGCAGGAAGCCGGTGTGGAAAACGCGGACCTCTTTATCGCCGTCACCGGCGAGGACGAATTAAACCTCCTCTGCTGCCTGATGGCGAAGAAGACCGGACACTGTGACACCATCGCCCGCGTAAGAAACCCGCTCTATAATAAGGAGATCCGCTTCATTCAGGAAAAGCTCGGACTCTCCATGATCATCAACCCGGAGCTGACGGCGGCCAGAGAGATCTTAAAGCTCTTAAAATTCCCGTCCGCCATCAAGATCGACACCTTCGCAAAAGGACGTGTCGAGCTTCTCCGCTTCCGCTTAAAGCCGGAGATCGGGTTCGGCGGAAAAACTGTCATGGATATCATGAGACAGTTAAAATGTGATGTCCTGATCTGTGCCGTTGAGCGTGGATCTGAGGTCGTGATCCCGAACGGAAGCTTTGTCCTTCAGGATACGGATATCCTCTCTATCGTGGGATCTCTGGAAAATACAGCCCAGTTTTTTGAAAAGATCGGTCTCCGCTCAAAATCCGTAAAAAATTCCCTGATCATCGGCGGCGGCACCATCGCCCACTATCTGGCCCAGGACCTCTTAAAGATCGGGTTCCGTGTCCGGATCATCGAGCAGCGGAAAGAGCGCTGTGATTACTTAAGTGAGGTGATTCCCGGTGCTGATATCATAAACGGGGACGGAAGTGATCGGGATCTTCTTCTGGAAGAAGGCCTGACCTACGCCGATTCCCTTGTGGCTCTCACCGGACTTGACGAGGAGAATATCTTCCTCACCCTCTACGGAAAGCTCCACTCCAACGCAAAGCTCATTGCAAAGGTCAACAAGATCGCCTTTGACGACGTGATCGACAGCTTCGGTATCGACAGTATCATCTACCCGAAGTACCTGACGGCAGACTATATCTTACAATATGTCCGTGCCCGCCAGAACACCATCGGCTGCAACGTGGAAACACTGTATAAGATCCTCGATGGCCGTGCCGAGGCACTGGAGTTCTCCATCAAAGAGGAGTCCGCTGTCACGAATGTGCCGCTCATGGACTTAAACTTAAAGGACAACCTTCTGATCTGCTGCATCAACCGCAACGGTCAGATCCTCACCCCCCGCGGTCAGAATATGATCATGGTCGGGGACACCGTGATTCTCGTGACCACAAACCGCGGTCTCGGTGATATCCGGGATATCTTAAAATCATAAAGGAGAGATTCCATGAATTATTCGATGATCTTTTATATTATCGGCTGGATTCTGGACGTGGAGGCGGCGCTTCTCGTGCCGTCCCTGGCAGTCTCCCTGATCTACCATGAAAGCTGCGCACTGGCATTCTTCATCACGATCGTCCTCTGCCTGATCCCAGGTTTGATCCTTGTCCGCAAGCAGCCGAAAAACAAGGTATTCTACGCAAGGGAAGGCTCCGTGACGGTCGCCTTGAGCTGGATCGTCATGAGTATCATGGGTTCCATTCCGTTTCTCTTAAGCGGATCCATAACGAATCCGGTAGATGCCCTGTTTGAGACTGTGTCCGGATTTACGACGACCGGTGCCAGTATTCTTCCCGCCGTGGAGCCGCTTCAGCACGGCATCCTGTTCTGGAGGAGCTTTACACACTGGATCGGCGGTATGGGAGTTCTCGTGTTCCTTCTCTGCCTGCTTCCGCTTACCGGAAGCGGCTATCATATGAACCTCATGAAAGCAGAGAGCCCGGGCCCCTCTGTCACAAAGCTGGTCCCGAAGGTGCAGTCCACCGCAAAGATCCTCTACGGACTCTATCTCTTCCTGACGGTTCTGGAGTTTATTCTCCTGCTTGTGGGACGGATGCCGGTGTTTGATTCCCTGTGTACCGCTTTCGGTACCGCAGGAACCGGAGGCTTCGGTATCAAAAATGACAGCTTCGGAAGCTATTCCACCTACCTGCAGGGCGTAGTTACCGTGTTTATGATCCTTTTTGGCATCAACTTTAACGTGTACTTCCTCTTCTATATGAAAAAGCCGAAGGAAGCACTGCGCTGCGAGGAGGCGCGATGGTACCTCGGGATCATTGCCGCGTCGATCCTTGTCATCACGTTTTTCGTCCGGGATTTCTTCGACAGCCTGTTCCTCGCGTTCCACCATGTTGCGTTTCAGGTTGCTTCCATTATCACGACCACCGGCTTCGCCACCGTGGATTTTAACCTCTGGCCAACGATCCCGAAAACGATCCTGGTGCTCTTAATGTTTATCGGTGCCTGCGCGGGAAGTACCGGCGGCGGCATTAAGGTGTCCCGTGTCGTGCTGTTATTCCGATCCCTGACAAAGGAGCTCTCCCAGAGTCTCCATCCGAATCAGGTCCGCAAGATCCATTTTGAGGGACGCGCGGTGGATCATGTGGTCCTCCGCTCCGTAAATGTCTTCATGGCGGCATACATCCTGATCTTCGCTATTTCCGTGCTGCTCATCGGCATCGACAACTTCGATCTTGTGACAAACTTTACCGCCGTCGCGGCGACCTTAAACAACATCGGACCGGGATTGGAACTTGTAGGCCCGGCCCAGAACTTCGGGCTCTTCTCCAACTTCTCCAAGCTTGTCCTGACCTTTGATATGCTTGCCGGTCGTCTGGAGCTCTTCCCGCTGCTGCTGCTTTTCTATCGTGGTACCTGGAAGAGATTCTAATTAAGCAAACATTCCCGATAATAGATGTAATTTTGACAATTTGATTGATCCGTGTTGAAAAATCGGATTGCCGGAAACAAAAAGTGGATATCCCAGAGTCACATCATGGACTCTGGATATCCACTTTACTTTTTGTTTTTCTGTCTTTTTTCCACCGAACAGCGGGCAGGCGGGCATCACCGCTTCCCTATCATATTTATCTATGACACTCAATCATCCATATTGTATCACCCAAGTGCCACATCAAGCATCATCATCAGGGCAAACCCGACTGCAAACCCGATGGTTCCGATATTCGAGTGCTCTCCCTCCGCAGTCTCCGGGATCAGCTCCTCCACGACCACGTACATCATGGCACCTGCAGCGAAGGCGAGAAGATACGGCAGGACCGGAGCGAGGACCCTGTATAGCAGCACGGTCAAAAGCGCCGCGACAGGCTCTACAACGCCGGAAAGCGTTCCATACAAGAATGCCCGGTTGCTGCTCATTCCTTCACCCTTGAGCGGCAGGGAAATGATCGCGCCCTCCGGGAAGTTCTGGATCGCGATCCCGACGGACAGGGCAAACGCACCGGCTAAAGTGATCCCGCTGTTTGCCGTAAGAAGGCCCGCGAACATGACACCGACCGCCATTCCTTCCGGAATATTATGAAGGGTCACCGCAAGGACAAGCATCGTATTTTTTTTTAACGTGCAGGACGGACCTTCCGGTTCATCGCACCCGATGTGAAGATGAGGCACATGCCCGTCAAGGAACAGCAGGAACAGGATGCCGCAGAAGAATCCGGTCACCGCAGGCAGAAACGCCAGACGTCCCAGATCCGCGGAAAGATTCATGGACGGGATCAGAAGTGACCACACGGATGCCGCCACCATGACACCGGACGCAAAGCCCAGAAGACCTTTTTCCACATTCTGACGGATTCCCTTCTTCATAAAATATACGCACGCAGCTCCAAGTGTCGTCCCCGCAAACGGGATCATGATCCCAAGAATAATATTTCCGATATTTTCCATCGTTTTTGTCTCCTTTGATCCGCGAAGGCCGTCCGGACCCCGGCGCGGCTCTCGCAATCTTCCTTCTATAAGCTATGCGGTTTCCAACTGAAAAGATCCAGGTCACGAAGCGATGTCCGCCTCTGACCTGGATCTTTTATAGAGTTTCTATGGAATAATGAAGTAATACTGCCAAAATTATGCTGCTACAGAGCGGCGGGATGCCTTTTTCTGGTTCTTATAAGGATCCGGACGGAACAGCATATAGAGGAATCCGAGAAGAACAACAACAGCTGCTGCTGTACCGATTCCGAAGGAACCACCTTCCATAAGAAGTCCGAACTGGTAGAACATCAGTGCTACACAGTAAGCGAATACGTTCTGGAAGATGATTGCAAACCAGAACCACTTTCTGGACTGCATCTGCTGGGCCATTGTGGAAATAGCCGCCAGACACGGGGAGTTTAACAGGTTGAATACAAGGAAGGAGAAGGCTGCTGCCATTGTCGGGAACCAGTCTCTGATCGCGGCTGCGACAACGTCTGTCTCCTCGGAGAGATCCTCGCTGACATTAGCAAGGACACCCATTGTGGAAACAATACCCTCTTTTGCGGAGAATCCGGAGATCGCCGCTGCAACGCACTGCCATTTGCCCCATCCGAGAGGAGTGAAGATCCATGCAAGAGCGCTTCCGAGGATCGCCATCAAGCAGTTTTCTGTATCTTCTACCATACCGAACGCACCATTCTCGAAACCAAATGTGGAGAGGATCCACATGATCACGCAGGCAAGGAACAGGATTGTTCCGGCTTTCTTAATGAAGCCCCACAGACGCTCCCAGGTGTGCATAAGAACGGTCTTAGCAGACGGGATGTGGTATGCCGGTAACTCCATAACGAACGGAGCTGCCTCGCCGGAGAACGGTTTTGTCTTCTTTAACATGATCGCTGCTACAAGAACGCAGACGATACCTAACGCATACATTAAAAATGCTGTATTTCCCGCATCGGAGTAATCTCCGGAGGTCCAGCCGACCATGATGCCGCCTAAAAGAGCGATAACCGGAAGCTTCGCGCCGCACGGAATAAATGTGGCTGTCATAATGGTAAGACGTCTGTCGTTATCGTTTTCGATGGTCTTGGAAGCCATGATACCCGGGATACCGCAGCCGGATGCGATAAGGAGCGGAATGAAGCTCTTACCGGAAAGTCCGAAGTGACGGAACACACGGTCCATGACGAATGCGATACGTACCATGTATCCACAGTCCTCAAGGATGGAAAGCATTAAGAATAAGAGTGCCATCTGCGGCAGGAATCCGAATACAGCGAAGAGTCCGCCGAGGATACCGTCTACAACAAGGCTCTGGATGAAGTCGCTTGCGCCTGCTGCCGCGAGTGCTGCGCCTGCCCATTCCTGAATGCCGCCGCCGAATGTATCATTGGCCCAGTCTGTACCCATGGTTCCGAGTGTGCTTACGCAGATGTAGTAAACGAACCACATTACTGCTGCGAAAATCGGGATACCTAAGATACGGTTTGTAACGATCTTATCGATCTTATCGGAGGTGGAGAGCTTCTTGCCGGATTTCTTAACAGCCTTGTCGATCACGCTTCCGATGTATGTATAGCGCTCGTCTGTGATGATACTCTCTGTATCATCATCCATCTCTTTCTCAAGACGTGTAACCTCTGTGTTGACCGCTGGCATAGCGGATGCCGGAAGATGTAACTGCTCGATGACCTTGCTGTCCTTCTCAAGAAGCTTGATCGCGAACCATCTCTTCTGGTCTGCGTCCACAGCGTCACCGACGGCTTCCTCAACCTTTGCAATCGCGTTCTCAACGCTTCCGGAGAAGATGCCGGCCGGGTTCTTCCACTCGTTCTTCTTCGCTGCCTCGATCGCCTTCTCGACAACTTCCTTAAGGCCTGTGCCCTTTAACGCGGAAGTCTCAACAACTTCACAGCCGAAGATCTCGGAAAGCTTCTTCACATCGATCTTATCCCCGCTCTTTGCAAGCAGGTCAGCCATGTTTAACGCGATAACGACAGGAATACCGATCTCGAGGATCTGGGTCGTCAGATATAAGTTTCTCTCAATGTTTGTTGCGTCTACCAGATTGATGATCGCCTGCGGTTTCTCGTGAACGAGGTAATCACGGCTTACGACTTCCTCCAGTGTGTACGGGGAAAGGGAGTAAACACCCGGAAGGTCTGTGATGATGATCTCTTCACCGCTCTTGGCAGATTTTAATTTACCTTCTTTTTTCTCTACAGTTACACCCGGCCAGTTTCCGACGTACTGGTTCGCGCCTGTGAGGGCATTGAACATGGTCGTCTTACCACAGTTCGGGTTGCCGGCTAATGCGATTTTAATAGCCATTTTTCATCCTCCTATTTTCCTGCACTTGTGTTGTCACTGTCCACATTCTGGGCGGACAGCAACTGGGTTTTGCCAATGCTTTGCATACACATCAGGCAAAACATTTATCCCGCCATTAAACTGTAACGACTTCGACACTTTCCGCATCGTCTCTTCTCAAAGACAGTTCATATCCACGGACCGTGATCTCGACCGGATCACCGAGCGGCGCTACTTTACGAACGTAGATCTCGCTGTTTTTGGTAATGCCCATGTCCATGATTCTGCGGCGGAATGCGCCCTCTCCGTTGATCTTTACAACTTTAACCGTTGTATGTACCGGAACTTCACGTAATGTCATGTCTTCTCCTTTCTATCCTTGTGGATCGCTCCTGCGGTCCGGATCCATTCCCCCTGTCTTTTGTGGATTTTTTCCAAAAGCCTTTGATTAGCCACCACTAATTAGTGTCTGCTAACCATTGGGGAAAAAGTAAAGTGGGAAATCTCCCACCTGAACTTTCATCATCCATAACTGCCTCATTCTTCCCAGTCTGCACTTCCCTGCGGGATAATGCAAACTACTGAACAGTTACCGTCTTTTTTCACAGCTACTGCACCATAACGTGCTTTGCCATCTCCTTGTTGATCGCGACCCTGGAATCCTTGATGTTTACGATCAGGTTTCCATTGAGTTCAGAGATCACTGTCACTGCCGCGCCGTCCACGAAGCCAAGATTCGCGAGGAATCTCTTTGTATCCTCTGCTCCGCCGACACGCTGGATCATACCGGTCTCACCGGCACGTAAAAATGTCATTGGCATCATGTTTCCTCCTCTTTACACGCCCATCCACTCAGACTTTGTGAGATTTCGGAGCTGTATCGTAATGGACACTGCCGCATCCGCTGCACCCGGAGCAGGAACCGCAGCAACCTCCGCAGGAACCGCTCTTCTTCTGTTTCCGGATGCTCTTTATCACACCGATCACGGCTATGGCAACCAGCAACAAAACAATTACATCTGTAAGCATTTCCATCACCTCTCACCAAACCATTTATTGGATCAATCATATTGATAACGAATATCAATTTCAAATGAATTATATGACTTCATATCTCACTTGTCAACTGGTATTTAATAATTTTTTAAGATTTTTACAGGATGGTTTTACTTGCTTTCCAAAGGCTTTCCATTTAGAATGATAGTATATCTGCGCCCATATTTCTGTCTTGTCTGAATTTATTTTTATATCTTCAAAATTCGCCAACAATTAAGATATATAAGGCCAGATAATTTTATTTTTCGACCTTTTGTGACTCTTTTAAAAGCCAGTACCTTTCCGGTATTTTACCGTTCTCGTTCTGGCAGATTTCGAAAGCGCCACAGCAATATTATTATCAGGAGGTTTCTAACATGAATAACATAAGAAAGCTTACAGATTCTCTCTTCTGGGTCGGCGTCAACGACCGCCGCATCGCTCTCTTTGAAAATGTTTATCCGGTTTCTACAGGAATGTCCTATAACTCTTACGTTCTTCTTGACGAGAGGACAGCCCTCTTCGATACCGTGGATGCGTCCTTCACCCATGATTTTCTCGAAAATGTGACCGCTGCCTTAAACGGCCGCACTCTGGACTATCTGATCGTAAACCACATGGAGCCGGATCACTGCGCATCCATCGCCGATGTGATCGCCGTTTACCCGGAGGCAAAGATCGTATGCACCGCAAAGGCTGTAGGAATGATGAAACAGTTCTTTGATTTTGATGTGGACAGCCGCGCGATTCCGGTAAAAGAGGGCGATACCATCTCTCTCGGCTCCCACGAGCTTACCTTCGTGATGGCCCCGATGGTTCACTGGCCGGAGGTTATGGTTACATACGAAAAGACAGAAAAGATCCTGTTCTCCGCTGATGCCTTCGGTTCCTTCGGCGCTGTCGACGGAAATATCTTTGCTGATGAGATCGACTATAAGGGCGTCTGGCTCTCTGAGGCGAGACGTTACTATACAAATATCGTTGGAAAATTCGGCATGTCCGTACAGGGTCTCTTAAAGAAGGCTGCCGGACTCGAGATCCGGATGATCTGCCCGCTTCACAGCGTGATCTGGAGAGAAGATCTCCCATGGCTCATCGATAAATATCTCAAATGGAGCTCCTATACACCGGAAGAGAAATCTGTAACGATCGCCTACGGATCTGTTTACGGCCATACGGAAAAAGCTGCCGATATCCTTGCCGGAAAGCTTGCCGACCGCGGCATCCGCCATATTTCCGTCTTTGACGTTTCCAAGACCCATCCGTCCTACATCATTGCAGACGCGTTCCGTACCTCCGCGATGGTCTTTGCATCTATCACCTACAATGGCGGTATCTTCTGCAATATGGACACACTTCTCCACCAGCTTGCAGCCCACGGTCTTACAAACCGTACCGCGGCCCTGATCCAGAATGGAACCTGGGCGGCAACCACCTCAAAGCAGATGGGTGAAATCCTCGGTACAATGAAAAATATCCATGTGCTCGAGGCAGATGTAACCATTAAATCAGCCCTGAAAAATAATCAGGAAACTGAGCTTGACGCACTTGCAGACGCAATTGCCGCATCATTACAGTAAGTGGAGGAAATGCCAATGAAATATGCAATCGTTTATTCCAGTAAGACCGGAAATACTGCAGCACTCGCAGATCGTCTCCATGATATCCTTCCGCATGAGCACTGTGTTTATTTCGGTGATACGTCCCATTACTCCCCGGAGCTTGGTGCGGATCTTATCTTCGCCGGCTTCTGGACCGATAAAGGAAGCTGTGATGACAGGACACGGATCTTCTTAAAAAACCTTCAGAATACAAAGATCGCTCTTTTCGGCACAGCCGGATATGCCGCTCCTGATTACATCCACTCGATCTTAAAGCAGGCAGAGGCAAATATTCCCGTAAACAACACCGTTCTGACAGGCTTCGTCTGCCAGGGGAAAATGCAGCCGGCAGTCGCCGATAAATTTGCCGCAATGCTCGAAAAGGACCCTGAGGACGCAAAGGGAAAGCTTCTTCGCGACACGTACAATGAAGGTCTCTCCCATCCGAACGAAGAGGACTTCGCAAACTTTAAAAAGTGGGCAGAAAGCTCTATCCACTAATTGATCGCCATATAAAACACACTGTATGGATCCAGCATGGCAGTCAAATGCCGGACGATCAGTCTTCCCGATCGTCCGGCATTTTTTCATGCTCAAATTTTGATCCAATCAGTCTTTTACTCTCGGCAGCATTCTTCCACCGTATCCGATTGCAAAGATCTCACCATTCTCATTTTCGAAGAATCTCACGTAGCCATCCTTATCCGGGTTGCGCACAATCCCTAAAAATTCCTGCACCGGCACAAATCGAAGAAGCGTCTCTCCCTCTTTGACTGCCAGATTTCCATCTTTTTCAAAGATCGTGATATTGTTATCTTCATCTGAACGGAAGGTGCCGCACATCGCCTTTCTCTTTTCCGCATCCCACTCCGTCTCCTGATAAACAAATCGGTCCTCGATCGGATTTCTTCCATGATACATCCGCATTGCTGCATCCGCGATCGTGCTAACCGGCACGCCCGACGTGTTGCACAGTACCATAACGCCCACTCCGGCATCATACGACCAGGATAAATTCGACGAAACTCCCGGCAGGCTTCCGCCATGTTCCATAACCGTCAGATCATCCAGCTTCTTCTGCGCAAGGCCAAAGCAATAATGACTCTCCGGGCGATAATAGATTCTTGGGCGGCACATCGTCCGGACACCCTGCTGGGAGAGGATCCTAGTTCCATCGATCCCCTTTCCGTAATTCAGATACATGCAGATGTATTTTTTCATGTCTGCAAGCGTAGATTTCAGGGAACCGGCTCCGCCAAGAGAAAATGCATTGTCATGGTAATCTCTGCCGGAGATCATGACACCGTTTTGCATTTTGTAGAGAATTGCCGCATTCGCATCCGCTGCCGGTCTTACATACTCTCCGCTGCTCCGCTCCATATGAAGAGGCTCAAGAATATGTTTTTTCACATATTCCGCAAAGCTGTTCTCTCCGCCGACACGACGCACGATCTCCGACAAAAGTCCAAAGCCATCATTGCAATAGCTCATGTAGTTTCCCGGATCTCCGATCAGACCGCCGTTTTCCTTTGTCTGGGCATCCAGCAGCTCAGCGACTGCCTTTGTTCCTTCCAATGCGATCTTCTCACAGAACGCAAAATCCCCTGTCTCATTTTCATCCAGTCCTGCCTTCTGCGCGATCTCATTGATGATCGTGCGGTGCATCGGATAAAAGCCCGCTGTGTGACATAAAAAGTGCCATACCTTTACCGGTTTCTGATTACGGTTTGTAAATTCCGGAATATATTTGCTCACCGGATCATCCAGATCTACTTTTCCGGCTTCGACTAACTGCATGATCGATAAAGCCACAAAGGATTTCGTGACGGACGCTAATCCGAAGATCGTATCCTCATCGATCGGAAGTTGTCTCTCCTGATCCCGGTATCCAAAAAACTTTTCATACTGTGTATTTCCATTCCGGTCAACGATCGCAACCGCGATTCCCACTGCGTTGGAACGTTCCTGTATTCTGGATACAAGTTCCTCAAAAAGAAATCTTGACGCATTTGTGATTTTGTTCATGGGTACTCCTCTCCTTTACGCTGCGCGCGCCTGATGATCTGATTCTCACACAGGCGCGCTGTCTTCATATTCATTATATCGATTCCGATCGTTTTCTTCAAGTTCTTCCCTGTCCCGATCAATTTCGCTCAGGACTTTACTCTTTCTATCTCCTTTAAAGTCTGATCGTGCCTACACCGTCTTTAATTTCCATTTCAGTTCCGTAAGGTTTTGAAAGCTCTGCCAGGTATGCCAGTACCTTCTCATCACCGGTCAACACCGGAACTCCTTTTTGCGGCCTTTTTTCTGTCATTCCAAGAGAGATCGGATACAGTTTGATTTCTGTCACATGTCCGTCTTCCATGGTCCAGCCTGCCATCACGGATAACCAGATCTCCGGGAGCACTCCGTATCCGGCCGTGCCGTTTTTACTACGGGCATCCATATAAGCACCTACCTTGGTATCCAGCGGCATTTTTTTATTTATGTATGCATCGTAAGGCTGCTTTTCCACAGTTTCTGTCTCAAAAAGGAAATTTCCCAGACTGTAGAAGATAGGCGCTCCGTGATAGATCTCAATTCCACGAAGTTCATGCGGTCCGTGTCCGATTACCGCATCTACTCCCGCATCCACACATCTTCTTGAAAATGTCTCAAGGAACATGGATGGAACCGTTGTGTCCTCCCCATCCGTCTCATGCCCGTGAAAGCTTACAAGAACGATATCTGCCTGTTTTTTTGCCCCAATGATCTCCTTCTCGACACGTTCCATATCAGCCGGGAATGGAACGCTCTCGATCCAGTCTTTTTCATCCAGCACAAATTTGTATGTGCCAAACGGCAGAGTTCCGGAAGCCGGCGGATTCTTATATCCATTTTTAACGGACCGCTCCATTGTTGCGTTGATCTTTGTAAGCGCCGCCAGTTCTTCTGCTTTCTTATAATTCTCTTCCGTGACATGGTAAATCGTTTCATATCGCAGCGGATTTAATCCCGGTCTTCCGACCAATTCCGCGCTCTGTCCACCAGCCATTCCTGACTCATGGAAGCTTGAAGAGACTGCGATCATTGCGACACGTCCGTTTTTCGTCTCCAGATAGCATGGTTTTGATGCCTCGGAAAGATTTTTTCCTGTTCCGGCAAAGATCATGTCTCTCTCTTTGAGATTCCGGATCGTCGCAAGAACTCCTCCATGACTGTAGTCGCAGGAATGATTATTTGCTGTATTAAACAGATTAAAACCAAATGATCTCATATCATCAAGGGTTCTTGGATCTGCCATTGCCCAGGTTCCTCCGGAAAAGGCTGCCGGATATCCTTCCTCATTGTGGAATGTCATCTCCAGATTCGAAAATTTCACATCATACTGACTGATCACGTCTCTGACCTGATCAAATCCTTCATAACCGCCTTCCGGAAATCTTCTTGTGATAAAGGCATCTCCTGTAGCGATCAGTGTCATTTTCTTCATAATCTATTTTTCCTCCACAACAGAATTTGTCTCCCCGTCGATTCCTGCTGCCATCATCAATACCATAAATGCCTGCTGAACTGCCTTATATGAGTCGGTGATCGGAAACTTTTCATGAACACTATGATTCATTACATTCTTTGTGTTTTTATCCGGTGCAAACGCACGTCCCAGACAGATCGATGGAATTCCTTTCGAAACCGCTACGTTCGCATTTGTGCAGCCGCCTCTATGGAATACCGGTTCAATATCCAGAGATTTCAAACCAAGCCACGCGGATTCTATCAGTGGTGTATGGGAATCCTGAGTTCCGCCCGGAACCTGACTGATCAGGTTTTTATCCCAGGTGATCTCATCTTTTCCCCATTTTTCTGTTTCTTCCCGACATGCTTCTTCGATCGCATCAAAGATTTTTGTGCGAAGCTTTTCAAGCTCCTCCGGTGAATTTGACCTGAAATTAAATTTGATGGTAGCCTGCGATGCGATCGCATGCACTCCGGCCGCAGTTCCACCGTGGAAATTGGAAACACAGAAGCTTGTCTTCGGATCTGATGGAACTGTAAAATCAGCAATCTTCGCAACTGCTCTGGCTGCTGCATGGATCGGCTGTGCCATCTCGCCAAACGATCCAAACGCATGACCGCCGATACCATAAAAGTTGACCTCGTAGGTCTCTCCGCTCGTCGCCTCGAAGATCAATACGCTCATGTCATTGTTATCAATTGTAAGTGAAATATCAATGTCATCATTATCATTCAGGAAATCTTTCATTCCGCCGAGGCCACCCATACCTTCCTCGCGGGTAGTTGCCACAAATACAATGTCTCCGAATGTCTTGATCTCGTTCTGATTCAATGCTCTTAAAAGTCCCAACAGCATTGCCAGTGCTCTTGTATCATCACCGATTCCCGGTGCGTAGAGGAATCCGTCTCTCTCCTCTACACCATGTACCGTTCCAAATGGAAAGACTGTATCCAGATGACCCTCGATCAATACCTTCGGCCCTTTGCCGCTTCCTCTTCGAAGGCCAACGACATTTCCACCGCGGTCGATGTGAACATTTTCAAGGCCGAGCGCTTTAAATTTTTCCATCATGACCGCTGCACGTTTTTCTTCCTCTCCCGTCGGAGCCTCTATGAGAACCAGTTCTTTCTGCTCTTCAATCGTATTCCTCTCATCTTCCTGTATAAATTTCATAGCTTCCTTTACACACGGAATACTCATTGTATATTCAAACTGTTTTTTTACCCGCTCTGATACCTGATACATGCTTTATCCTCCATTTGTGATCAACAACTACTGGTAATAAAAATGATATAAACACGACAAAAGCGCTCCTTTTTAAGAAGGTCTCCCGGACCTTCACCATAGATGCATATGGCTGATTCTTAAAAAGATGCGCTTTCTTTTATAGGTCAATTATATAATAATTATATATATTATTCAAATATTATTCATGAATGACTTACATTCTCATTTCGAATGAATTTGGCACAATTTTATTTATTCTTCTTTGATACTATTAAAATATTTTTCCGTGTATTTACAGAATTTCTCCAATTCTTCTGTCATTTTTAGATCTTTCTGCAGGATCAGATACAGGGATCGTTTGAATTCGTTGTTATCGATCGGCCGATAACAGACATTTGCAAAATCTGTCTCGCTTCTCAGGTGATCTCTCCAGGAATACCTTGGCCAGATGGTGATCCCCAACCCTTCCTGTACCATGCGTCTCAAAACATGAACGGCATCACATTCAAATGCAATATCCGGAATGATCCCTTCTTTTTCGAATATTGCGTCTGAAATCGTCCGGATACTTCCTCCGCTTCTCAGCATAACAAATTTTTCATTCCTGATATCCGACAACTTGATTTTTTCCATATTGCTCAACCACGAATCTTTATGAAACGCGAGACACAATGGCTCTTCCATCAATTTTACCGCATTGCTGAACACATACTGCGGCAGTGTACTTCGAATGCAGACATCCCATTTGGTTGCCTCTCTGCGATCTAACACCTGAAAAAAAACATCCGGATTTTCCTCCCGAAATTCGCGAATCAATTCCGGAACAAGCAGTCCTGCGGTCAGAACGTTCAAACGGATCAGTTTTTTCTTCTGTCTATTGCGGAATTCCAACGGAAGCTGTTCTATTTCCTCAAGCAAAGGAACTACCCTTTCCTGCAATAAATACCCATCATGGGTAAGCACACAGGATCTTCCGTTTTTCCGTAGCAACTCTGTTTTTAATTCGCGCTCCAGTGATTGGATCGCCTTACTGATGGAAGGCTGGGATACATTCAATTCCTGCGCCGCCATCGTGATATTCTCATATTTCGCCGCATATGCAAAATATCGAAGCTGATATATTTCCATCTTTGCCGCTCCCCCGTTTGTAATGCATAATGTAACTGTTCAGTGCCTCACAGTTACGGGCAAAAATCCCATACCTTACTAAAACAAGCGCAGCAGGTGCAAAAGCCTGCTGCTCACAATACAGAATCCAGATCCTACCCCACCATCTGCACTAATATTCCTCCAATCGTCAGCATCAGCGCTCCGCAGGATCTTGTAACGATCTGCGCAAATGGCAGAAGCTCCATTCTATGCGCACTGCTCAAAACAGCTACATTGCCGGAACCTCCCATATTTGTTGTACACATCCCCGCTGCGATGGCAGATTCCAGTGGGAAAAAGCCAACCAACTTTCCAAGAACTGACGCCGTAAACGTAATGATCCCCACGATGAGTACCACCGTGATCAGATATAACGGTGTCAAAGTTTTTAAAATTGTATTCAGATCGATCAGCGTAAAACCGATCCCCGCAAGTGCCGCCGCCGTCCAGCTCTTAATGGCAAACTGCCCCCACTCTCTTGCCGCATCCTCCAGCTCTTCGGACATAATGCCGGTTCCCTTCACGAGCACGACCGCAATGATCATCCACGCATACGTCGGGATCACAGGAACAAACCTGTGCAAGATCGCGCCAAGCTGATAAAAGGCGAACGCAATGATCATCCCGGTGCACAAAGACACAAATGTCGGCTTCAATGGCGGTGTCTTTTTCACCGTTTTTCCATCATTCACCAATACACCGTTTCCGGTGGTCTCCGGGTGTTTTTTCCCGAAGTTGTTCAAAAGACCGCCAAAAATGATCGCCACACAGTTTCCAAGTACCGTGGCCGGTGCCATCTTTGTCAGCACATCCGCCGCTTCCACGCCGAGCGCCTGAGAGTACATGGCAGAAAGAGGAACTGTACCCGCTGTCATTCCGCCGCTGGTCATAGGCACTCCGATATAGAGAATCCCGCCCCAGAAACCTTCCCCAAGGATGATCCCCATAATTCCTGAAAGCAAAATTCCCATAGAAAGAGAGAGCACCGCCACCGGCAGAAGCTTCACGGTAGCCCTGAGCAGAAGATTCCGGTCAATATTAAAGAGACTGCCGCAGATCAACGCCGCAATATAAAAGATCAGGAAGCCACTGTCATTGACAAAATAATCGAGCGTCTCAATCGTCTGCTCCGGGATCAGCCCGCCTGCCGTGAGGACCGCAGAACCGAGAATACAGATCACAGATCCTCCGAGATACGTCTTCACCACCGGTACGTTATTTCCAATCGCATTTAAGCCCTCACCGAATACCATCAACACTAAAAACGCCGGGACCAGGCTCTTCGGGACACATCCCGTAAACATGCATGCCGCCGTCAGTGCCAGGATGAGGACATACAATGGCAGCGGAAACCCCGCCACTTTAAAATCCTTCATACTCAACCTCTCTGTCTTATTTAAAAATGTCTTTTTTAAAAACTCCGGATCGCATCGCTTCCATCATCTACCGTCTTTTCCAGCCGTTTGATGATCACATCATATCCGGCCTTATCATTCACCTGCACATGTACCCGTTCACCGACTTTATGGCCTAAGAGTGCTCTGCCAAGCGGTGATTCGGAGCTGATCAGCCCTTTTAAAGAATTTCCGCGGATCGTCGTCACGATCTTGTAAGTCTCCGTCTCATCGTCATCCTCAAAATATACATCCACCGTATTGTAAAGGCCTACTTCGTCATCCTTCGACTCATCCGATACCACCTTCGCCGTCCGGATCATTCTCTCCAGATATCGGATCCGGCTCTCATTCTTGTTTTTATCTTTCTTCGCTGCATAATATTCAAAATTTTCACTTAAGTCGCCCTGGGCTCTCGCCTCTTTTACCGCCTCGATCGCCTCTTTCCGGACCACAAGCTTCCGGTATTCGATCTCCTCTTCCATCTTCTTTATATCATTTTTTGTTAACTCATCATACATAGTTCTTCCACTTCTTTCCTGAATTCTTTTAACACTATCTTATCTCATTCCTATCTTAAATACAAGCCCTGAGGAATCCGGCTTCCTCCAAATATACCGGTAGTCTTATCCGATGCGCATCATTGGCACATTCGTGCCTTTTGTGTAACTGGGAATTTCCTGTTACACAAAAAGAGCCGGTCCGCAGTAGGACCAGCCCTTTTATATGGGTAAACAAAACAGGTAAACCTTATTGAATTTTTTGCATTTAACCCCACAGATGATTCTGCCAGGCAAATTTGATCACAGTGAGGATCACTACGACTAGCATCACCGGTTTGATGATCTTCTCGCCCTTCCTGATCGCCAGATTAACGCCGACGAGGTTTCCTGCAATGGCACAGAGTGCTGCCGGACAAGCGATCTCGTAAGCGACATTTCCCGTTTTCACATAGCTTACAAGGGCAATGGCATTCGTAAGTACAATGAGGACCTTACCGTTACCGGACGCACATCTCGCATCATAGTGCATGATCATCGTAAATGCGATGATCGCTACGGTACCGATCCCCGGTCCGAAAAGACTGTTGTAAAATCCCATGATCACGCCGACGATCAGGGCCTGAACAACTGTTTTTTTCGAGATCTCGCTTCTCATGATCACGTTTCTCGCGTCTGTCTTTCTGAGAACCATAATGAGGGCGATCACCGGAAGTGCCACCGTGATGGCCTTCTGGATGCTCTCCTCCGGAAGGAGAAAGATGATCTTTGTTCCGATCCATGCCCCCGTCATCGCTGTGATAGCTGAGACCAGTGCGATCCTCAGATCGACCATATTGTTTTTAAAATACTTGATTGCTGAGACCAGATTTCCAAGACCTGCCTGCAGTTTGTTGCAGCCATAAGCCGAGCGGACCGGCAATCCGATCATTAAGTATGTCGGCAACGCGATCAATCCTCCGCCTCCGCCTATAGAATCAATGATACCCGAAATGAAGAAGATCGGGCAGATGATAAGCAATGTTTTTAAGTAACTCATTTCCTTCTCCCTTTTTGCACAGCCCGCGTTCTTTCATCATCTCCGGGAAACTGTTTCCACTGTGCTGCTGTTCGTATTTGCTGTTATTTTGATCCGTCAAAAGCTATTTTCCCGGCACATAAATCCTTTTATTCGTTACTGTTCACGCCTTGCGCAAACAGTAACTGATTTTGCCGATGCTTCGCATTCCGAATCGGCAAAATCCACTACCACCACTGTATTGTACGGAATTTTCAGTTCAGAAAATTCCTACCCGTGTACAGTAACTTTTATTCTCTCACATGATCATCTTGAATATACCACGGATCTCATATATAATCAAATTTATAATATTGATATTTTCCATTAATTACATTTATATGCAGGAGAACAACATGTTCCAGTCAAAAGACTACATCTATGAAATTTACCGCTGCGGCAGCTTCTCCGCTGCAGCAAGGAACCTCTATATCACTCAGCCCGCTATCAGCATCGCCGTAAAAAAAGAAGAACAGGAGTTAGGCCAGCCCATCTTTGAGCGTTCTTCCTCCCGTCTTCTTTTAACTGACGCAGGCCGCGCCTACATCGATGCCGTGGAGAAACTCCACCGCATCGAAGATGATCTGAAGATCTACTGCAACGACCTTTCCAACCTCAAAACAGGTGCTCTGAGGATCGGTGCCTCCAGTTTTTTTCTCTCCAGCATCGTTCTCCCGGTCGTTGCCGAATACAGCCGCCGCTATCCCGGAATCTCTCTGGACGTTCAGGAAGCGCCATCTCTTGAATTACAAAAGCGTCTCGCGAATGAGGCGCTCGATATCCTTGTGGATCCGGCGGACCAGCAGGGTGGCACCTTCGACTCCGTCATCCTCTTCGAGGATCACTTTCTCCTCGCTGTCCCAAGTGCTCCAAATTTCTTTGCCTCTATGGGAATAAACAAAGACCTTCTTCCTGCGGCATTCACCGCCGACGAGATCCGCCGCGGTGTTCATTTAGATCCGGCTGCGCCTTCCGTCTCCCTCTCTTCCTTTGCAAAGGCCCCGTTCCTGCTGCTTCGCCCGGAGACCATTGCCTACGAGCGCGCCATGAAGCTCTGTTCCCAGAATGGCTTTGCCCCAAATATCCGCCTGCAGTTAGATCAGCTCGCCACCGCCTACCGCTCCTGCGGTGCCGGTCTCGGCGTCACACTCCTGTCTGACACCGTTGTCCGCATGTCCGACCACGATGAACCCGTCGTTTTTTACAAACTGGACTCCGATGATGTAAGCCGTGACATCGCTGTTATGTGGAAAAAAAAGAGATATGTATCAAAGGCTATGGAAGAATTTACGAAGCTGGCGGCAGAGATGTTTTCCGACTAAATACTTATAACGTCCTCAACCGTCCGTATATATTCTTTACATTCCTTTTCAAACTGCTCAATCAGTTCCTTTTTCTGTGAGTGCAGTTCCCTAAGCTTTAAAATCCATTTTCATCCAGTTTTAACACAGTCTGATACAGAACATCCGCCCCCATATCGATATGTTCCGGTTTTGTATATTCGTCACCCTGATGGCTGATGCCCTTGACACTCGGGACAAATATCATACCGATCGGAACTCCTTCGTGGGCCATCGCATTTGCGTCATGGCCTGCACCGCTGGGCATGATGACATGGCTGATTTCCTTTTCCGTGCAGACATCGTCGATCAGTTTGATCAATCTCGGATCACACGGTGTGGAATATTTGGCACTGGTATTTACAAATTCAAACTCACAGTTCGGAATCTCTTTTGCGAGTGCCTGAATATCTGCATAGAACTGATCTGTTACAGCTTTGTCCATATGGCGCATCTCAAAGTTCGCCACAGCCTGTCCCGGAATTACATTTTCCTGTCCGGGGGATACAGCAATCTTTCCGACCGTAAATACAAGCGTGTCGTTCAGTTCTCTTGCCCGCTCTTCTGCTGCTACGATCAGCTTTGCCATTCCGACAAGCGCATCTTTTCTGTTAGCCATCATCGTTGTGCCCGCATGGTTGCTCATGCCTTTTGCCGTTACCTTATAGTCGATGATGCTGACGATTCCGCTGACAACTCCCACATCGATTCCCGTATGATCGAGTTTATCGCCCTGTTCAATATGATATTCCAGGTAGCACTCATACTTGCTGATATCTCGCTTTGCTGCCTTTGCTTTTTCCGGACTGCAGCCAAACTTTGCTAATTTTTCCGCATATCCGGGAATATCCGGATCGAGCATCCCTGTCACACATCTGCTTCCAAATGTGCCGCCAAGAATACTGGATTCTTCCATATTAAAGCCCCAGATCTCCAATGGATGGCGCAGGGTACGTCCTTCATCCTTTAAGCGGGCTGCAACTTCCAGGGCACCGGTCACACCCAGCATTCCATCATAAACGCCGCCCTGCATAACTGTATCCATGTGAGAACCGAGCACGATGGATTTTGCTTCCGGGTCACTCCCCTGCAATACGCCATGAAGATTTCCCACCGGGTCAGTCTCCACCTGCATTCCCAACTCCCGCATGCGTCCTTTTAAAAACTCAAGGACCTGGAAATATTTTTCTGAAAATCCCAGCCGTGTGATCGAACCGTCTTCATTCCGTCCAATATTGCCCGCCTGTTGGAGCAATTCGTTTAATCTGCTCATATTGGTAAGTTACCTCCTCAATTAAGTTTTCCACGTGTCGTCCTCAGATTTCTCCTGATGAAGCACGGAAGTATCTCTTATCAGCCAATTCCCCCAAGCAGTGCCCCCGCCACAAGAGCGATAAAGGCCGCCGGAACCAGTACAAATTTCCCCAACGGGATAAACCAGCCGCCGATCGGTTTATTGGTTCCTTTATTGACCGCAGTAAGCGCAAAGTTCTCTCCGGCAACCCAGAAGAACATGATCGCCGCCAGCATTGCACCAAGCGGGCAAATATAGATCGACACTGCATCCATCCAGCCGGAGACGATTCCCTGGATCATGAGCGCGATCGCGCCTCCGAATAATACGGCGATCACGATCACGGCACTTCTTCTGTTCAACCCAAAACGCTCCTGCATCATCTCCACCGGTGCCTCATAGAGGTTTACCAGAGAGCTTAAACCGGCAAACAGGACGCAGATATAAAATACCAGCTCCACGATCCGTCCGCCCGGCATTCCGTTAAATACGTTTAAAAGATAGATAAACATGAGGCCCGGTCCGCCGGAAGAAAGCTCTGCCCCGCCGGCTGCCATTCCCGGAATGATCACGAGAGCCGCAAGCAGCGCCGCCAGGGTATCGAAAACTGCCACATTTCTCGCGGAACTCACCACATTTTCCTCGTCACTCAGATAGGAGCCGTAGATAACGGTTCCGTTTCCGGCGATGGACAGGGAGAAAAATGCCTGTCCAAAGGCGTAGATCCACAATCTCGGATTCAACAGCCCCTGTGGATTCAATGTAAAAATATACCGGTATCCATGTCCGGAACCCGGCAGTGTGAAAATGTAGGCGCCAAGTCCCAGAAACAATACAAACAGCAGGGGCATCATGACCTTATTCGCTTTTTCGATTCCGCCTGCGATTCCATAAGCCATGATCACGCCCGTCACGATCATAGCGATCACCTGCCAAAGGTTATTTCCGAAGGACGATGCCGTTCCTCCGAAGAGTCCGCCGATTGCATCCATATCCTGCCCCATCCGGTACAACCCGCCTGTGATCGCAAGGAACGCGTATTTAAAGATCCATCCTACGACCACCGTGTATCCGATCGCCAGTGCCAGAGAGCCAAGAACCGGAACCACGCCGATCACCTCACCCGTCCGCTTATTTCCGGTGCGGATCTCCGTACATTTGCCAAATGCCCTGATCGGTCCGCTCTTTGCCGCGCGGCCAAGTGCCATTTCCTCGATCACTCCGGTAGAAGCGATCAGAATGACAAACAGAACATATGGAAGCAGGAACGTCATTCCACCCCATTCTGAAACCATATATGGGAATCTCCAGATATTCCCCATACCGACTGCCGACCCAATGCAGGCCAGCACAAATCCCGTCCGGCTCTTAAAGCCATCCCTATGTTTTCCCATACGCTTGCAACTGCCTTAAAACAGCTATGCCCCCTTCTCATGATTCATGTTAAAAGTTTCTTTTTTATTTTAAAAACTTCTCCAGTTCTGTGATCGTCAGCGGCTGCGCAAACAGATATCCCTGATACATCCCCGGATCCGCCTCACGGATAAACCGAAAAATTTCTTCGCTTTCAATTCCCTCTACACAAACCGATACGCCAAGTGCCTTTGCACAATTAATGATCGACTGGACCATGATCTGATCGGCAGGCTGCACCAGAATATTTCGGATAAAGCTTTGATCGATCTTGATGCAGTCAAAATCCAGAGTTTTCATCAGATTGAAAGAGGAATATCCGCTTCCAAAATCATCTGCCGAAATCCCAACTCCATATTTGTGAAATTCCGCAATATGCCATTTCAGGATCTGTTCATCCAACGCCTGACAATGCTCCGTCAATTCCAGGATCAGATTGGAGGCAGGAAAATGTTCTTCCTCCAGAATATCACACACATCCTGCACGAACTTTTCCTGTGCAAACTGCCGCCAGGAGACATTGACACTCACCTTGAAATCCGGATGTTCCTTCAAAAACCTTCTTGTCTCCATCACAGTCGTCCGCAGAAGCCACAATCCAAGCACATAAAAACAGCTTTCCTTCTCAAGCCATGGTATAAAGCTATCCGGTAAAACAACTCCGTATTTTTCATGCTTCCAGCGAAGCAGGCTCTCGACCCCAAGCACTTTTCCATTTCGGTCCACCTGCGGCTGATAAAGCATATAAAAGCCTTCACAGTTTTCCAAAATGCTTCGCTTGATCGTATCCGCCAGCTCCATCTTTTTCTGAACTTCAAGAGTTTTCTCAAAATTATACTCGTAAAGACCACCGTTGCTCTGTTTTGCATCTGTCATCAGATGCATCAGCTCATGAAAGACGATCGATTCACTGACAGGCATGTGCTTGAACTGGATCGAAATTCCATAAACAGAAAGCCGGATCCTTTCACCGCCTGCAAGAATCCCCTGTTCTCCGGCTTCCTTGATCCTAAAAAAGAGATCGCGGATCTCGTTCTGCATGTCTACAGGAAGAATGATCGCAAACTTCACACCGTCGACTCGATAGATCCTCTTCGTTTCCGGAATCAATTTATCCAAATAATCTGCAAACGAGCGAAGCACAGAATCTCCGACTTCATATCCGTAAATGTTATTGATATCAGAATACTGACGGATTCCAATCGTCAAAAAAAGAACTCCATCCTGTTTCTTACGTCTGCGCTGAAGCTCCTGAAGAAATGCATATACGTTGTTACAGCAGGTCACCGGATCAATATGTACAACAACTCCATGATTTATCATGCTTCCGGCAAGCAGATTCGGTTCCCCTTTCTTCCGTCCTTTTAGAACACAGCCCTCACAGGTACATCTCACATACGTTCCATCCTTCAGCCGGGCACGATATTCGATATCATGAAAGGGCTTCCTTCCAGAAAACACAAGTTCAATATCCTTTTTGAACAACTCACGGTCATCCGGATGAATATAATTTTCCCAAATTTTATCTGCCTCAAACATATATTCCGATGGAAGGCCAAAATCTTCGACCGCCTGCAGCGACCATCTGGATACTCCTGTTTCCATATTACAAAGATAGATATAGCGTTTTCCAAGAGTCAAAGAAAATGCATCAAAAATCCGACTATCCAGCCCCGATCTATCAAGTGTCGTCTCATTCTTCGAGTCCTGGCTGACTGGATATTTTCTATCTATATAGTTACGAATTTTAAATTCATACATCCGGTCATCTGCCTTTGTGAGCAGCTCGCTGACCGTCATGACCGATTCTTCATCCGTTCCTGCACATCCAAAGCTGAAATCGCATGGATATTCAACCTTTTCTTCCATTTCTTTCTGAAATTCCAGATGAGTCTGTTCCAGCCTCTGCCTCAACGCATCTGCAGAATCTGTTTCACTTAAAATCAGGAACTCGTCTCCGCCCATGCGGAACAGGTATTCATTTTCTTTACATAATGATTGCAGCCTGCTGCATGTTTCAAGAATATAATGATCTCCTTCTCCATGACCATAGTGATCATTACAATATTTCAAACCGTCAATATCGATAAAACCAATGCTGCATGACCGACAATCCTTCCAGAGTCTTTCGATCATTTGATTAAATGCCCGCCGGTTCCCAATTCCTGTCAACACATCGGTATTGCTTGATTTTTCCAGCTCCTCCTGATTGTGCTGCAGCTGCTCGATCATATGATTAAAGGAATCCGAAAATTCACCCAGCATACGGACACGTTGATGATAATCGCCATTGGATACCCGTTCTGCCACCCATGAGAGATGCCGCAGATTGCTTTGAATGCTTTTTATTTGTGCAGCCAGATGATTGTTTGGATCGCAGCTGCCCGATAGATCCCCATCAGCCATCTGCGTCAGGATCCTTTGTTCCTCCTTCACACATTCCCCCAAGTATTCCAGCGAATTTGCCAACTCCTCCGATTTTCCTGACAGCTGGTCTCTTGGCAAACTTGCTTGCTCTGTATCAAATAACAGCGCTCTTATATATTCCTGATAAATCTTCTCATCATGATTGATCATCATCTGTGTTTCCTTTAAATCTGCAGACTCTGCTTCCACTGGCCCAGCACTCTACCTCACGTACCTGAAAGCGTTTTCCCGTATACATTTCAAGAATTCCTGCAAGGAATCCTTCATCGTATCTACATACGAGTTCTCCGGTTGCCGGAAGTCCACTGCAATCCAGATCCTCATGAACGGTTATGACAAATTCACCTTTTTCAAAATCACACTCTTCCACACGAAGAAGCCCTATCTTTAGTGCTTCCAAAGTGCTTGCAAGCACACTGATGAAGGTACTCTCATCTGCATCAAGAGGAAGGACATGCTTTGCAAATTCCGATCCAGCCAGAAATCCAGCCTGACGAAAGATATCATCTGCCTTGTCTTTCCCAAAATTTTTAAACAACACATCATTCATGCTGTATTCCAGAAGCCGATATACTAACACCGGCATAGATTCTCCCAGATTCTTACGTCCCTTTTCAATATCACCAAGCTTATCCCATGAAAATCGATAGTGACTTTCCGGATCCGTCTCAAATATATTCTTCATGTCTGTTTTTCCTTTAATCAGCTCGTAAGCAATGATCCAACCTTCCTGCGTGTTATTAACAGAATCGGATTTATGCCATCAACCAGCATTTCCGAACACATTTTATCATACCATGCAATCTTATGTTTTACAAGTATTTGAAATTGTTACAACGACCGCAGCGGAGCGTAGACATTCGAACCGCTCGACTCCGTCAAGGCTCGAACATGCAAAAAAAGAGGAGGTATCCATCGGATATCTCCTCTTTTTCGTATTTCTTTGAGAGCACGAGACGTCGCAGAACGTCCGGGGGACGTTCGCCTGCGACGACCGGAGCGGAGCGTAGACATTCGAACCGTTCGAGCCCGGCAGGGCTCGAACATAGAAAAAAGAGCCATCCATTGGATGACTCTTTTTTCTATCTCTTTGAGAGCACGAGACGGGATTCGAACCCGCGACCCTCGCCTTGGCAAGGCGATACTCCA
>OGKA01000330.1_pt1 | contig 55022 bp, 62 predicted proteins | sample 1572211 | NCBI WGS metagenome assembly OGKA01 (sample SAMEA2582125, study PRJEB24529) | metagenome | biome: Human gut stool | place: China | collected 2011 | reverse complement strand
GAACGCCGGGCTTTTCGAAGCTCGGCGTTTTGTGTTGGGAATATGAAATGAGCTGCCGCACGTTAGTGCGACAGCCCCTTTTCATTATCCATTACTGCAACTGATTCATTTCTGTTAGTCTCCGGATCCCAAATTCCGGCTGTTTTAATAATTGTTCCAGCAGATCCCTGTTTTCCGCTGAATTTTCGATCTGTCTCACAAAGAGATACGCGGTGCGGGAGAGTGCTGAAATCCGTTCTTTCGCAGATCTTTCTGTGACCATTTCATCATTTTCCAGAGACGTTACAGACTCTGCATCTTTCCCTCTGCCCTCTCCGGTTCTCTTCCCATACTTTCCGGGATCTCTGAAATACTCCGCCATCTCCAGCTCTTCTGCTGCCACAGCACCGAACACGGCCATCTTCGCTTTCGTATAAAGATCCCCATCGTAGAATCCCGGCATCACAAACGAATACAGGAAATAGAACAGGAGCCGCTCTGTACAGATTTCCGCCTCCGGCACATATTTGCGGAACTCCTGCTGCCGCTTTTCATAAAGGCTGCGGCTGTCCTCCGAATGATACAAAAACATCCTGCTGCGCTCCAAAAGCTCCGGGAAGCCATGACCGATCGGGGAGAGAGACGCAAACTCAGCAAAAAAATCCGCCATGAGGGAAAAACGCTCTTCCAGGTTATGCATGTCTGCCTTCCCTGGTGTGTATACATCGTTAGTTTTTTTCCAATCTTTTTCCCTGTGATCGGCTTCTTTCAATCTTCCCGGCACATTTCTTTCCGTCATCCTTTCTTCCTTCGTCTGCAGATGATCTCCTGTTTTATCTCCATCTATCAGATCAGGAACAGGATCCGCCCCGTTTCTTCTGCATGCAGTTTCTTTCGCACGCTCCACAAGCGCCTCCACACCAACTGTATCTTCTCTTCTCAATCTACCCTGCATATCATGACAAAACGCCAGGATCCGCCTCATGCGAGCCCAAAGCGGCATTCTGCGGTCTCCTGCCATCGCGAATACCTGCTCCCTGACGGAAAACCAAAGCGCCAGCCGCTCCTCATCGATCCCGTCCGTATTTCCTTTTCGCTCCGGCATGTTCCTCGTGATGAGCCGGAAATCCTCCGACAGGATCAGTCTCGCCGCCTCCGGGCAGGAACATAAAAGCTCCACCTCGTGGATATCTCCAAAATCCTCCACATGCCTCGGATAGCGCCTGCAGGTCCTCGTCATCGCCGCTTCCCCGTATTCCCTGCAGAGATCACAAAGCCCGTCCCCAGCAAGGAACGGGCATCTGTCTCCGTCCGGGATAATGAGACGGCGGCGGACTGATCTTCTCAGGCGCTCTGCCAGCTCACTTTTCACCTTCCGGAGTTTCTGATATGTTTTTTCCGTCTCCCTGTCCACGGTGATCTCCCATCCGATACAGCAGGTATCCGGACATTCCCCCGCAAGACAGTGAAACTTTTTATAATAACCTGGATAATGAATGATCAAGCGTTCTTAGCCTCTCTCTCCTCACGTTCCCGCTCCGCCTGGGACTTTCTCAGGTAGTCCGGCTTATGCTCCATGGCAGTCTCCGTCTTTCCCTCCGCAAAATAGACAGCACCGAGAGCGGCCACAGACGCGGCTCTCTGGCGGTTTACATGCGCCGGGGCAAGATCATAAGGCACGGTCATCTTCTCCGCGATCTGCTTCTCGTAAACAGGCACACCGTCACCTAAGAAGATCACGCGCTCGCCCATCGCGTTCAGTTTTTCGATCAGCTCACCCATATCCATCGCATCCTGCTCCATCACGGTCTCAAATTTCTTCTCAAAGCGATAGATTCCCGTGTAAACCTGGTTTCTTCTCGCATCCATAATCGGGCAGATCAGTCCGGATGCACCGAACAGGTTGTACGCTGTCGCGTCAAGCGTCGGAACATGGATCAGCGGCTTATTTAACGCCAGTCCGAGTCCCTTCGCAGTCGCAGATCCGATCCTGAGACCCGTAAAGGATCCCGGACCGCCGGACACTGCGATCGCATCGATCGTGTTCAGATCGATCCCGACAAGTTTTACCATCTCATCGATCATCGGCAGCAGAGTCTGTGAATGGGTCATCTTGAAATCCACCGTATATTCCGCCATCGTGATCCCATCCTCATAGATGGCCGTCGATGCCACCAGTGAGGAGCTCTCAATTCCTAAAATCCGCATCTATTTGTCCTCCACCGTGATCTTTCTGTAATCAAAACCTTTCTCCAGGTTCTTTTCGATCGTGACGGTCTTCACATGTTCCGGCAGGATCTCCTCGATCATGTTGGACCACTCGATGAGCGTCACGCCTTCCCCGTAGAAGCAGTCTTCGTATCCGACTTCATCCATCTCGCTGATGTCGCCGATCCGGTATACATCAAAATGGTACAGCGGCATTCTTCCGCTGTCATACTGCTGGACGATCGTGAAGGTCGGGCTGTTTACCGGCTCCGTGATCCCGAGTCCTTCAGCAAAGCCCTTCGTAAAAACTGTTTTCCCGACGCCAAGATCGCCGTTCAGGCAGATCACTTCGCTCGGCTTTGCCTGTTCCCCAAGCATTTTTCCAAAGGCGAAGGTCTCCTCCGGTGCATTTGTTTCCTTTATCATGCCTTTAATCCTTTCGTCTTCTTCGGCGGAAGATTCCGCTTGCAGAAATCAACAAACTCCTGCTTTCTCCCTTCAATGGACCGGAATGGCACAAGATATCCGTTTGTCGGTCCGACCTTGATGATATACATATTCGGGATCCGAATGACTTTCCAGATCTGATCCCACTTCAACTCTCCGGTCACACCGGCCTGTTCGACCCCGATCTGCTCATCCGAAACGTCAAGATTGATCGGCGTTGAGTATCCGGTCGTTTTCGCATGCGCCTTTGCCTTCATCCAGATCATGATCGGCTGGACAAACACAAAAAGGATGATACAGCCCAAAAGCATGACTCTCTGCATCACTGCCACTGAGCTCCATGCGTATCCGAGAATCCCGATGACCAGGATCAGGAACACGAATGTAAAGATCCCGGCAAATCCCGAATACGCGCTGTACATGGAGAAATCAAAAATATCTCTCGCTGTCATTTTCACCTGAATTTTCATACCAGTTTTTCCTCTTCAAATGCCGTCCGGATCCGGTTCATACACTCCTCGATGACGCTGCGCGGGGAAGCGACGTTGATACGCTCAAATCCGCGTCCCTCCTCACCGAAGATATATCCCTCATCCAGAGCGACCTTTGCTTTCTTCTGCATCAGTTCTTCCAGTTTTTTCTCATCCCGGTCAACGTATCCGTTGAGATCAAGCCACGCGAGGTAGGTTCCCTCTGCCTTGACGAGATGAGCCTTCGGAAGATTTTTCTTTAAATATTCGTCGATATACGCGAAGTTTCCATCCAGATAGTCCTTCAGCTGCTCCAGCCACTCTTCCCCCTCTGTGTAGGCCGCGATCATCGCCGTCATGCCCAGAGCGGAAGCGCCATCCATGGACAGGCTGCCATTCACATAGTCTTTCCATTTTTTCTGAAGTTCCTTATTGTGGATCACGATGTTGGAGGTCTTCATTCCGGCAAGGTTGAAGGTCTTGCTCGGTGCCGTGCAGACAACGATCCGGTCCGCATACTCCGAAGCCACATTCATGATCGGTGTGAACGTCACGCCACGGCGGATCAGGTCGCAGTGGATCTCATCGCAGATGATCCATTTGTCGTACTTTTTACAGATCTCAACCGTCTTTTTAAGCTCGTCCTCCGTCCAGACACGACCTGTCGGATTATGCGGACTGCACACCACGAGAACCTTGTTTGCCGGATCTGCCATCTTTCGATCGAGATCTTCAAAGTCGATCCGGTAAGCACCGTTCTCATAGATCAGCGCGTTGTCCACCGGAATGCGTCCGTTGCTGTTGGCCTTATTCGTAAATGGATAGTAGATTGGGCGCTGGAGGACGATCCCGTCCCCCGGTTCCGTGAGGAGGTTGATGAGCGCTGCATAAGCCGCCACAACGCCCGGACAGAAGAACAGATTCTCCCTGCTCTCCTCCCAGCCATAGCGCTTCTTCATCCAGCCTGTCACAGCATCCATGCACTCATCCGCATCGTACATGGTGTATCCGAAGATTTTCCGGTCGATCCGCTCGTGGAGAGCCTTTAAGATCGGTTCTGCGCAGGCAAAATCCATATCTGCCACCCAGAGGGCGAGGGAATCTTTGTCAGCTCCCTTCGGCAGACGTTCAACTTTCATTGCGTGGGTTCCCTTGCGGTCGATCACTTCATCAAAATTGTACTTCATGAATGATTCCTCCATTTCTTCGGCTCGCCGGATGTTTCTCCGTCTGACCTGTTTATTCATTTTTATCTGGTTAGTCTCCTTAAAAGCCTTATATCTCTGGCATTCCTACGCTAAAATCAGTTTCTTCCTGCCGCAGGGATTTCAGGACTTTTCCGCCAATTAAATATTCCTTCATATCGACAATTTAGAATTTATTCCTCGTCCAATATCATAGATAAGGAAATTCTTTTCTTCGCCATATCCACTCCGAGAACCTTCACCTCAACGATATCCCCTACGCTGACCGCCTCAAGCGGATGCTTGATGTACTTCTTGGAAAGCTGGGAAATGTGCACAAGACCGTCCTGATGAACACCGATATCTACGAAAGCGCCGAAATCAATGACGTTTCTGACGGTTCCCTTTAAGATCATTCCCGGTTTTAAGTCCTTCATATCGAGGACATCCGTTCTGAGGATCGGTTTCTGCATCTCCTCACGCGGGTCTCTCGCCGGTTTTTCCAGTTCCTTTACGATATCCTTTAAGGTCTCCTCACCGACTTCCAGTTCCTCTGAGAGCTTTTTATAATCCATGATCTTCTTTGAGATCCCGGCAGCTCCGCCTTTTGTGATCTCCTCCGGCTCCACATGGACACGTTTTAACAATTCCATCGCCGCCTTGTAGGACTCTGGATGCACAGACGTTCCGTCAAGTGGATTATCCCCACCGGCAATTCTCATAAATCCGGCGCACTGCTCGAACGCCTTCGGGCCGAGCTTTGCGACCTTTAAGAGCTGGCGGCGGTTTGTGAATGCACCGTTCTCCTCACGGTAAGCGACAATATTTTTCGCGATCGTCTTTGACACGCCGGAGATGTACTCCAAAAGGGATGCCGATGCTGTGTTCAGGTCAACTCCAACCTTGTTTACGCAGTCCTCCACAACATTCCCGAGCGCCTCACCGAGGTGTTTCTGGTTCATATCATGCTGATACTGACCGACGCCGATGGCCTTCGGATCGATCTTTACAAGCTCTGCAAGCGGGTCCTGGAGACGTCTCGCGATGGAGACAGCACTTCTCTGACCTACATCAAATTTCGGGAATTCCTCTGTCGCAAGCTTACTGGCAGAATATACGGAAGCTCCCGCCTCGTTTACGATCACATACTGGACGTGTTCCGGGATCTCCTTGATAAACTCCGCGATGATCTGCTCAGACTCTCTGGAAGCAGTTCCGTTTCCGACGGAGATCAGGGAGATCTGATATTTCTCGATCAGCTTCTTTAAGGTCTTTTTCGCGTCCTCGACCTTATTCTGCGGTGCGGTCGGATAGATCACAACGGTATCGAGGACTTTTCCGGTCGCATCAACGACAGCCAGCTTACAGCCGGTACGGAACGCCGGGTCCCATCCAAGAACAACGCGTCCGGCGATCGGAGGCTGCATGAGAAGCTGTTCCAGGTTCTTTCCGAATACTTGGATCGCGCCGTCCTCCGCCTTTTCCGTCATGAGATTTCTGACCTCACGCTCGATCGCCGGAGCAATCAGACGGTTATAGCTGTCCGCGATCACTTCCTGCAGGATCGGAGTTGTCACCGGGTTTTCTCTCGTGATCACCATCTTGTTCAGATAGCGCAGGATCTTCTCCTCCGGAGCCACGATCTTTACAGCCAGGATCTTTTCCTTCTCGCCGCGGTTTAAGGCGAGGATCCTGTGTCCTGCACACTTTCTCACGAGCTCCTCGTGGTGATAGTACATCTCATAGACAGATTCTGTCTTCTCATCCTTTGCCTCGGAGACGATCGATCCCTCTTCCTTCGTCACGTTTCGGATATAGGCGCGGTATTTCGCAACCTCGGAGATCCGCTCTGCGAGGATATCCTTTGCGCCGTCGATCGCTGCTTTCACGTTCGCAACGCCTTTTTCCTCTGATACATACGGGGCCGCAAGAGTCTCGATCGGCTCCTTCGCCATCTGCAGCATAATCGTATCGGCAAGCGGCTCAAGTCCTCTTTCCTTTGCAACGCTTGCTCTCGTCTTTCTCTTCGGGCGGAACGGAAGATATAAGTCCTCGACCGCCACCATCGTCTCAGCATCCTCGATCTTTTTCTTCAGATCAGCGGTAAGTTTTCCCTGATCTTCGATCGCCGCGAGGACCTGGGTCTTACGGTCTTCCAGTCCGCGCAGATATTTTAATCGTTCATCCAGGTTTCTTAATACCTCATCGTTTAAGGAACCGGTTACTTCTTTCCGGTATCTGGCAATAAACGGAATCGTGTTTCCCTCATCGATCAGATTTACGGCTGCCTCGATCTGGCTCCGCTTTACCCCTAATTCCGCTGTCAGTACGCCTAAAATGTCCATGTTGTTTCTCCTTCTGGTTCTTCCCCGAACGGCTCCAGGCTGCCGGAGATGTCAATCTCCATTATAATTCAATCCATCCTCTTATGCAACTTAAATGTGGACATGCGCGGCGTTTCATGTTAAACTATACGGTAACTGTTCCGTGTCATTTTTCCGCGGCGCGGACAAGTTTCACATACATTTAGGAGGAATTTTCATGACAGATTACGACGATCAGAATTCATCTGAATATAAAGACCAAACCACTGAAACAGCTCCTGCAGAACAGACCGGTCAGCAGATTTCATCCCCGGCAGACGGACAGGATACAAACCAGCAGGTCCCGGACAATAGGCAGATGCCTCCTCAGAATAATGGACAGGATCCCTACTGGCAGAATCCAAACAACCAGCAGGTTCCTCCTCAGAACAGCGGACAGAATCCTTACTGGCAGAACCCAAACAACCAGCAGATCCCTCCTCAGAACAACGGACGGAATCCTTACTGGCAGAACCCAAACAACCAGCAGGTTCCTCCTCAGAACAACGGGCAGAATCCTTACTGGCAGAACCCAAACAACCAGCAGATTCCTCCTCAGTATAACGGGCAGCCGCCCTACTGGCAGGATCAGCCGCAGCGCCCAAGACGCGAGAAAAACTCATTTGCAGCGATGTCCCTGATCAGCGGTATCTTCGCGCTCCTGACGCTCTGCTGTTTCGCATTCCCGGTTGCGATCATCTGCGGAGTCGGCGCGATCTGTTTCGCGATCATCTCCAAACGCGGGCGGGCATTCCGCGGAACAGCCATCGCAGGCATCATTCTCGGTGTGATCGCTATTCTCCTCGGTATCGGTGAGTTCTTTTATGCTCTGACGATCACCAACTTGATGAAAGACCCGGCCAACGCGGCAGCTTTCAACCAGTTCTTTGAACAGTTTCAGCAGCAGTTCGGGATCAATTAATCTTTTGTTTCAAAAGCCGGTTGGTCACCTTTTATGGCAATCGAAAAGCCACTGTTCCCTTCCATCGATCACAAAAAGATCGTGGAAGAAGAACAGTGGCTTTCCTTTTATCCATATGACGCAAAAAAACCGGCAGAACACGCATAAAACGTATTCCACCGGCCTTAAGTTCTGCCGTACGGCTAATTGCTATACAGAATTAAACGAGCTCGATCAGAACTGCCATAGCACCGTCGCCCTTACGCTGACCGATCTTGATGATTCTTGTGTAACCACCGTTACGGGAAGCGTACTTCGGAGCGATCTCGTTGAACAGCTTGTTTGTAAGATCAACTTTCTTTGTGTTTTTCTTCTTACCAGCTGCTGCTGTCGGAACTTCTGTTACGTCATAAAGAGCTTTTACCATCTGTCTTCTTGCATGAAGTCTGGACGGCATGTCCTTCTTGATTTCCTTCTCAACTTCGTCGTATACAGTAACTTTCTTACCGTCAACAACTTCTTTTACTCTCTTGCCGTCAGCGTCCTTGCGGGCAACTTTAGCAGTAACTTTTACAGTCTCGAAGTTATCTTTCTCTTTTACTGCAAGAGCGATCAGGCTCTCAACGATCTTTCTTACTTCTTTAGCTCTAGCCTCAGTTGTAACGATCTTTCCATGATATAAAAGGTTTGTAGCCTGGATTCTAAGTAATGCTTTTCTCTGACTGGAAGTTCTTCCGAGTTTTCTATAACCTGCCATGATTTAATTTCCTCCATTTGTGGAACAGCCGCCCACGCTTCTTTGGACTTACTGGACCGCCGCCTTTTTTCCATAATGAGTCGCTCTACGCCCTTCTGCGCCCTTCGGACTTACCTTCCGGGTGAATGTATCACAACCAAAATTTACTGTTCGTCACTGGAATTGAGCTGTAAGCCCAGTTCTTTTAACTTTGCAAGTACTTCCTCGAGGGACTTACGACCAAGGTTTCTAACCTTCATCATATCCTCAGATGTACGGCTGCAAAGCTCTTCAACGGTATTGATACCGGCTCTCTTGAGACAGTTGTAGGAACGAACGGATAACTCCAGCTCGTCAATGTTCATCTCAAGAACTTTCTCTTTCTCGTTGTTCTCCTTTTCAACCATAACCTCTGCAGTCTTTGCATTCTCAGAGAGGTCGATGAAGAGATTCAGATGCTCGCTTAAAACTTTAGCAGCAAGGCTGACTGCCTCGTCCGGATCAAGTGTTCCGTTTGTGTAGATCTCAAGTGTGAGCTTATCGTAGTCTGTCTGCTGACCAACACGGGTGTTCTCAACGGACATGTTGACACGCTCAACCGGTGTGTAAATGGAATCTACAGCGAGAACTCCGATCGGAAGATCGTCGCTCTTGTTCTTATCAGCGCTCACGTAGCCACGGCCGTTGGTGATCGTAAGTTCCATGTAGAACTTGCTGTCTGCACCGCCGCTTAATGTTGCGATCACCTGATCCGGGTTGAGGATCTCGATATCAGCATCTGTCTGAATGTCAGATGCGTGGATCACGCCCTCGCCCTCGAACTCGATGTACGCAGTCTTCGGCTCGTTTGTATCGCTGTTGTTCTTAATTGCTAAGCTCTTGATGTTCATGATGATCTCAGTTACATCTTCCTTAACGCCGGAGATGGAGCTGAACTCATGAAGTACACCATCAATTTTCACCTGGCTGACAGCAGAACCCGGTAAAGAAGAAAGCATGATTCTTCTCAGGGAATTTCCCAGAGTTGTGCCGTAACCCCTCTCAAGCGGTTCTACGACAAACTTTCCGTATCTTTTATCTTCGGAAATCTCAGCAATCTCAATGTTTGGTTTCTCAAAATCGAACACAAAAAGCCCCTCCTTTTGGGTATGCTTTGACAAATGCCACGGAGCATTTTAGAACACAAAGCATCCGGCCGAAAAATGGCCAGATACTTTGTAAAAACCGCTCCGGTGAATTATTTGGAGTATAACTCGACGATGAGCATCTCGTTTACAGGAACGTCGATTTCTTCTCTTGTCGGAAGAGTTTTGATCTCGCCCTTTAAGTTCTCATGGTCAGACTCTAACCATGCCGGAACAAGACGGCCAGCTGTGGTCTCGAGAACCAGCTTGTAGTGGTTGTCGCCTTTGTTCTTTTCTCTGATCTCAACAACATCGCCAGCCTTTACAAGGTAGGACGGGATGTTTACGCACTTGCCGTTTACAAGAACGTGCTTGTGGTCAACGATCTGTCTGGCTTCCTTTCTTGTTCTTGCGAAACCAAGACGGAAGATAACGTTGTCAAGTCTGCGCTCAAGAAGGATCATAAGGTTTTCACCTGTCTGTCCGTTTAAACGCTCAGCCTTATCGTAGTAGTTACGGAACGGCTTCTCCAGAACGCCATAGATGAACTTAGCTTTCTGTTTTTCTCTTAACTGAAGACCATACTCACTGATCTTCTTGTTTGCTCTCTTAGATTCTCTGTTGGATTTTTTATCTATTCCTAAATAAATGGGATCAAGGTCAAGGGATCTGCATCTTTTAAGAACAGGAACTCTATCAACTGCCATTTTATTTCCTCCTAATTAGACTCTTCTACGCTTTGGCGGACGGCATCCGTTGTGCGGAACCGGTGTTACGTCCTTAATGCTTGTTACTTCAAGACCACATGCCTGAAGGGCACGGATAGCAGCCTCACGGCCTGATCCCGGTCCTTTAACCATAACGTCTACGGATTTTAAACCATGTACAAGAGCTGCCTTAGCTGCAGTTTCTGCAGCCATCTGTGCTGCATATGGAGTAGATTTCCTTGAACCTCTAAATCCCAGACCGCCTGCACTTGCCCATGATAAGGCATTACCCTGTGCATCTGTTAAAGTAACGATTGTGTTATTAAAAGATGACTGGATGTGCGCCTGTCCGCGTTCAACGTTTTTCTTTACACGCTTTTTTGTCACTTTTTTAGCAGTGGACACTTTTTTAGCCATTTTAAACTAACCTACTTTCTCATTTACTGAACCCTGTTTCCTGTTTTTAAAACATGCAACGTGATTCATAACATTTGTTACTGATTATTATTTCTTCTTGTTTGCAACAGTCTTTCTCGGACCCTTGCATGTTCTTGCGTTTGTCTTGGTCTTCTGACCACGGCAAGGAAGACTCTTTCTGTGACGAATACCTCTGTAGCATCCGATCTCCTGAAGTCTCTTGATGTTTAAAGCGATCTCACGACGTAAGTCACCTTCAACAGTCTGAGTCTCAGCGATTACTGCTGCAATGTTCTTTACTTCGTCATCGGTTAAATCCTTTACACGAGTGTCAGGATTTACACCAGCCGCAGCAAGAATACGGTCTGCACTTGCTCTACCGATACCGTAGATATAAGTTAAGCCGATTTCGACACGTTTTTCCCTTGGTAAATCAACACCTGAAATACGAGCCATGAGTGGTACCTCCATTTAAATATTGTAGAAATAGTTATTGCCGACACGACAACGCACTCTCGCGTTTCATGTCAAAGCCGCGCGAAAAAATACAGGCAAATATGCGGCATCAGCCCTGTCTCTGTTTGTGCTTAGGATTTTCACAGATAATTCTGATACTGCCTTTTCTCTTAATAACCTTGCACTTCTCGCAAATCGGTTTTACTGATGATCTTACTTTCACAGTAATTCTCCTTTCCTTCGTAGTCCGCTTCCCTTACTGCCGGAAACACACCGATTCCGTGCCATCTGGAAACGGCATTACGGGTTGCTATACCTGTATAAAAAGCACCTGAAAATGGGCATAATACAAGCGTTCCAACAAAGTTCGCTTGAGCATTATAACACTTCCTTACAGGAAAATCAAGCATTTTTGCTGGTTTTCTTCAACTTTTTTCTGCCCGTCCTCAAAGATACTATTTATCTCTCCAAATGATACGTCCCTTGGATAAATCGTATGGGGACATCTCTAATGTTACCTTGTCTCCCGGAAGAATACGGATGTAGTTCATACGCAGTTTTCCGCTGATGGTTGCTAAAACCTTGTGGCCATTTTCAAGTTCAACCTGGAACATGGCATTCGGCAGTTTCTCTACAACAACGCCTTCGATCTCGATTACGTCAGCCTTAGACATAAAATTTACCTCCTGTTTGCTTTCTTAATGATCTGGACATGTTTTTTATTTTTCCGGAGGACCCGGCCGTTCTCTGCAAGCAGAGAAACGTATGTTCCAAGGTCCTCCGTTATGACATAGATTTTATCCTTGTCATTTCCGGCAAGTGATCTCGCCAGGAATCCCGGGGTCATCTCCATGCGGGGCCTCCTATTCAAGGCCCGGACGCAGGGAGAGGATCTCCGGCTCGCCCTCGGTGATGAGGATCGTATTCTCATAGTGAGCGGACAGGGCATGATCTGCTGTAACAACGGTCCAGTCATCGTCCATCCAGATTACATCCGGTGTACCTGCATTGATCATCGGCTCGATCGCCAGTGTCATGCCCGGCTGCAGAAGGATCCCCTTTCTCTTCGTTGCGAAGTTCGGGACCTCCGGATCTTCATGAAGGTGGGTACCAATTCCATGTCCTACCAGATCGCGGACAACGCCATAGCCGAATTTCTCGGCATATGCCTGGATTGCCGTGGAGATGTCATTCAGATGATTGCCTGCTTTTGCAAATTTAATACCTTCGTAAAAGCACTGTTTTGTCACATCCATCAGTTTCTGTGCTTCCGGGGAGACGTTTCCTACTGCCCAGGTGCGGGCTGCGTCGGAATGGTATCCTTTATAGATCGTTCCCGCGTCAAGACTGACGATATCGCCTTCCTTTAATATGCGGTGCTTATTCGGGATACCATGTACGATCTCATCGTTTACGGACACGCAGATGGATGCCGGATATCCATTATAATTCTTAAAAGACGGAATGCATCCATGGCTGCGGATCAGGCGCTCTCCCAGCTTGTCGATGTCCATCGTGGACATTCCCGGATGAACGGCTGCATGCAGCTCCTCGTGTACCTGCGCCAGAATTTCTCCGGCTTTTCGCATCAGTTCGATCTCTCTCGGCGATTTAATTGTTACTGCCATTCTTTTAAGCTCCTAAAATCTTTGTGATAGCCTCAAATACCTGTTCCATATTCTGTGTTCCGTCTACAGTGTAGAGAACGTGCTTATCCGCATAGAAGCTGATGAGCGGACGTGTCTGCTCATGGTAAACAGCCAGACGTTTTGTAACAGTCTCCGGCTTATCATCATCTCTTAAGACGAGTTCAGCGCCGCACTTGTCGCAGATGCCTTCCTTCTTCGGAGCAGCATATACGATGTGATAGGTCATTCCGCACTTTATGCATGCACGGCGGCCTGCCATACGGGTAACGATCTTCTCATCCGGTACGTCGACATCGATCGCGAAATCGATCGCCTCTCCCTTTTTCGCAAGAGCCTCTGTGAGAGCCTCTGCCTGCGGGATCGTACGCGGGAATCCATCGAGGATGTATCCCTCTTTGCAGTCCGGCTGGCTGATCCTGTCCATAACAAGGTCAACAGTCAGTTCATCCGGAACAAGAAGTCCCTGGTCCATGAATGCTTTCGCTTTCTTTCCAAGTTCTGTTCCGTTCTTGATATTAGCCCGGAAGATATCTCCGGTAGAAATGTGCGGGATTCCGTACTTTTCCGCGATTCTCTGTGCCTGGGTTCCTTTTCCGGCACCCGGCGCGCCCAACATAATGATCTTCATAATTGTTATTTCCTCCACTCGTCCTAAAAAACCGAAAAAGCGGGCGAAAAGCATCTTTCCGCCCGCTCCGATTTTCAGCACGCAGCTGCTGCTATTTCTCTGTCAAATCAGTCATTTAAGAATCCCTTGTAATTTCTTACAAGCATTAAAGACTCCACAGCCTTGATCGTCTCGAGGATAACACCTGCAATAATGATCAGGGATGTGCCGCCGAAGGAAAGATTACCAACGGAGAAGAGACCGGATGCGATGATCGGGATAATGCACACGATCACCAGACCGCAGGCTCCAATAAATACAATATAGTTTAAGATATTGTTAAGGTAGTCCGAAGTTGGCTTACCTGGGCGGATGCCCGGGATAAAGCCGCCGGATTTCTTCATATTATTAGCAACTTCCAGCGGGTTAAACGTAATGGACGTATAGAAATACGCGAACAGTACGACTAATACGATATATACGAGCAAACCAATGGAGTAAGCCGGAGCTTCCGGTTTAAACCAGTTGGATGAGCTCAGCGCTAACAGGATCTTTCCACCGATTGTTGAATAATCTACGTGGAAGAACTGAGCGATCATGACCGGCATGGACATGATGGAAGAAGCAAAGATGACCGGAATAACGTTTGCGGTGTTTACCTTCAACGGAATGTAGGTAGACTGTCCGCCGATCATTCTGCGGCCCTGCATCTTCTTGCTGTACTGTACCGGAATTCTGCGCTCCGCATCATTTAAGACGAGAACGAAGACAACGATCGCAATGATGATCGCCAGTACAATAATGCATGCTACTGTTGCAACTGCAACTGATTTGCCTGCCATAAAGCGCTCATATAATGTTATCATATCCTGCGGAGTACCAGATACGATATTGATCAGAAGTACGATGGAAATACCGTTTCCGACTCCATTGTCTGTAATCCTCTCGCCAATCCACATCAGAAGAGCGGAACCTGCGGTCATAGCTGCTACAACCGTGAGGTATCCCCAGACATTGCGGTGATCTTCGAGAAGAAGTCCTTTACCGCCAAGGCCGACTGCCATTGCGCAGGACTCGAAAAGAGCCAGGCCAACGGTAAGATATCTGGTGTACTCTGCGATCTTCTTTCTTCCGTCCTCACCATCCTTCTGCATTTCCTCAAGTTTCGGAATTGCAATGGTAAGCAACTGCATGATGATGGACGATGTGATATACGGGGTGATGCTCAGCGCAAAGATCGACATGGAGGAGAAAGATCCTCCTGTGATCGCATTGAAAAATCCCATTCCAGATGACTGGAGATTGGAAAAGAAATCATGCAGATAGCTGGGATCAACGCCCGGAATCGGAAGACAACAGCCGATTCGGATGACTACAAGCATCATGAAGGTGTAAAGAAGTCTGTCGCGGACTTCTTTCACCTTAAATGCCTTCTGTAAGGATTTTAGCATATTAGATCACCTCGCAGGTTCCACCTACTGCCTCAATTTTAGCTTTTGCGCCTTCACTGAAAGCATTGGCTTTAACGACAAGTTTCTTTGTTAACTCTCCGTTACCAAGAATCTTAACGCCGTCCTGCGGGTTTTTGATCACACCTGTCTCCAGTAATGTCTCAACGGATACTACGGAGTCATTCTCAAATCTCTCTAATGCGCTTACATTAATTCCAACGATCTCCTTGGAGTTGATGTTTGTAAATCCTCTCTTCGGAAGACGTCTGTATAACGGCATCTGGCCGCCCTCGAAACCAGGTCTCGGTGCGCCGGAACGTGCCTTCTGGCCCTTATGTCCCTTACCAGCTGTCTTACCATTTCCAGAAGCGTGTCCACGACCTCTTCTGAAACTATCACTGTGTTTAGATCCTTCAGCAGGATGTAAATTAGATAAGTTCATCACTGCACCTCCTTACTTATATCTATTAGATCTCTTCAACTTTTACCAGATGTCTGACATTCTGGATCATGCCTCTAACTGCACCATTATCCGGCATCTCAACAGTCTTGTGCATCTTCTTTAAACCAAGTGCCTCGATTGTTGCTCTCTGCTTCGGAACAGCGCCGATAGGGGATTTTACTAATGTGATTTTTAACTTCTCTGCCATTTTATTATCCTCCTATTAGCAAATAACGTCTTCAACAGATTTGCCGCGGTTCTTAGCAACCTCTTCCGGAGTCTTTAATTTTGTAAGACCCTCGATTGTTGCGAGAACTACGTTTGTCTTGTTGTTGGAACCTAAAGACTTTGTACGGATGTTCTTGATGCCTGCAAGCTCTACTACGGAACGAACCGGACCACCAGCGATGATACCAGTACCTTCCGGAGCTCTCTTAAGAAGTACGGAAGCGCTTCCGAACTCTCCAAGGAAGTCATGCGGGATACTATTGTTCTCATCCATCGGGATCTCTACAAGGTTCTTCATAGCAGCCTCTTTACCCTTACGGATAGCTTCCGGAACCTCACCTGCTTTACCAAGGCCTGCGCCTACGTGACCATTGCCGTCTCCTACTACTACCAGAGCGGAAAATCTCATGGTACGTCCACCTTTAACAGTCTTGGATACGCGCTTAATGGCAACAACTTTGTCATTTAACTCTAACTGACTTGCGTCAATGATTGTACGCTTCATGCTGTTTTCTCCTCTCTATTAGAATACGAGACCAGCCTCGCGGGCTGCATCTGCTAATGCCTGAATCTTACCCTGATAAATGAAACCGCCTCTATCGAAAACGACCTCTTTGATGCCTTTCTCGATTGCTCTCTTAGCTACTACGGTTCCGATATATGCAGCTGCATCAACGGTATCTGTGTTCTCTAACTCTGCTTTGATCTCTTTCTCAAGAGTAGAAGCAGATACTAAAGTATGTCCAACGGAATCGTCGATGATCTGAGCATACATATGATTATTGCTTCTGAACACTGCTAAACGCGGTCTCTCTGCTGTACCAGCAAAGCGATTGCGTAATCTATAGTGTTTTTTTCTGCGGATTTCGCTTCTTGACTGCTTGCTAACCATTTTTACACTCTCCTTAAATTATTTCTTACCAGTCTTACCAACTTTGCGTCTGATAACCTCATCAGCGTACTTGATACCTTTGCCCTTATACGGCTCCGGTCTTCTCTTCTCTCTGATTTCAGCTGCATACTGGCCGACTTTCTCTTTGCTGATGCCCTTAACGATGATGATGTTCTGTCCATCAAGAACAGTCTCGATACCTTCCGGATCTTCCATCTCTACCGGATGGGAGTAACCAAGGGAAAGTGTGAGCTTCTTGCCCTGCTTCTGAGCTCTGTAACCAACACCGTTTACCTCAAGCTTCTTCTCGTAGCCTTCAGTAACACCCTGGATCATGTTATGGATTAGCGTTCTTGTAAGACCGTGTAAAGATTTCATCTTCTTTAAATCGTTCGGTCTTGTTACGACGATGTGTCCATCTTCTTCTTTGATTTCCATCTCTACCGGTAAATCTCTTACCAGTGTTCCCTTCGGACCTTTAACGGTCACATTGTTGTTCTCTGCGATTGTTACAGTTACGCCTGCTGGAATCGCTACCGGCATTCTACCAATACGTGACATGCCTTTTACCTCCTACTTAGATTCTCGGAAAGTGCTTTTACACTCTCTGTTTTCAGTTTCTATGTTATATATAGTCTGAAGTTGTCTCCAGACGCACGCAAACTCCGCCCTTCCAGATCTTAAATCCGGCTTTGCAGGCGGGGTGCGATAACATCAATAATTACCAAACGAACGCAAGAACTTCTCCGCCGACACCAAGCTGTCTAGCCTGCTTGTCAGTGATGATTCCCTGGTTTGTGGATACGATAGCGATACCAAGTCCGCCAAGTACCTTCGGCATATCTTCCTTGCCAGCGTATACACGTAAGCCCGGCTTGGAGATCTTCTTGATACCGGAGATGATCTTCTCGTTCTTGTCTGCGCCATACTTTAAGGTGATGCGGATTGTCTGGAATGCACCATCCTCAACGATGTCATATTTCTTGATGTAACCTTCTCTTACAAGGATATCAGCGATAGCTAATTTCATCTTGGAAGCCGGAACATCTACTGTATCGTGTTTAGCAGTGTTTGCGTTACGAATTCTTGTAAGCATATCTGCAATCGGATCGCTCATAGTCATGATTATATTTCCTCCTAATGGGTTGTTGGTTTGTCACTGTGGTTCGCGAATCATTCGCGCTGCACAGGAATGTTGTTCGGCCTGGGGAAAACAAGTTTTCCGTATAGGCGTTGTTACGATGTATAGGGAAGTTCTTTTCCCTGTGGTCGAAGAACGGGACCAGTCAGCTTGTCAGGCGCTTCACTGCACGGTCAGGCGGGGGAACTCGCCGTTTCCCACCTGACTTCTGACGCCTTTTAAGCAGCTAAATCCTACCAGCTTGCCTTCTTTACGCCCGGGATCTCGCCCTTGTAAGCGAGCTCACGGAAGCAGATACGGCAAATGCCATATTTTCTCAGATATGCATGTGGACGACCACAGATTCTGCAGCGGTTGTATTCTCTTGTGGAGAACTTTGCCGGACGCTGCTGTTTAATCTTCATTGAAGTCTTTGCCATGGTTACTCCTCCTAATTACTTTGCAAACGGCATGTTGAATAATGTTAAAAGTTCACGAGCTTCCTCGTCAGTCTTAGCGGTAGTAACGAAGATGATGTCCATACCTCTAACCTTGTCAACTTTATCATATTCAATTTCCGGGAAAATTAACTGTTCCTTGATGCCGAGTGCGTAGTTACCTCTGCCGTCGAACGCGTTAGCGTTTACACCGCGGAAGTCACGTACACGCGGAAGAGCGAGGTTGATCAGACGATCAGCGAACTCGTACATCTTCTCGCCGCGAAGAGTAACTTTGCATCCAATAGCCATGCCCTCTCTGAGTTTGAAGTTTGCGACAGACTTCTTAGCCTTTGTAAGAACTGCCTTCTGACCGGAGATGATCTCAAGGTCACGAACTGCAGAGTCAAGGACTTTCGCGTTGTCTTTTGCTTCGCCTACGCCCATGTTGATAACGATCTTGTCGAGCTTCGGCACTTCCATGATATTCTTATAACCAAATTTCTTGATCATTGCATCAACGATCTCGTTCTGGTACATTTCTTTTAATCTAGCCAACTTGTGTTTCCTCCTCTCTGCTATTAGTCAATTACTTTACCGGTTGCCTTAGCAACGCGGACTTTTTTACCGTCTTTAACTTCGAAGCCAACTCTTGTAGCTTTCCCGTCAACGAACAGCATTACGTTGGAGATATCGATCGGAGCTTCCTGATGAACAATTCCGCCGTTCTGGTTTGTCTGGCTCGGTTTGGTGTGCTTTGTCACCATGTTGCAGCCTTCAACGACAACTTCGTTCTTCTTGGTATCTACGCTCAGAACTTTACCAGTTTTATCTTTATCTTTACCTGCGATGATCTTTACCATATCATCTTTTTTGATTTTATGCATTACCTGGCACCTCCTTATAATACTTCCGGAGCCAGAGATACGATCTTCATGAACTGTTTCTCACGAAGCTCTCTTGCAACCGGCCCAAAAATACGGGTTCCTCTTGGAGTCTTGTCATCTTTGATGATAACTGCTGCGTTCTCATCAAATTTAATATAAGAACCGTCTTTACGACGTGCGCCTTTTACAGAACGAACTACAACGGCTTTGACTACATCGCCCTTCTTTACAACGCCGCCTGGTGTTGCTTCTTTAACGGAGGCTACGATTACATCACCGATGTTAGCATATCTTCTTGTAGAACCGCCCATAACGCGGATACAAAGCAGTTCTCTTGCACCTGTATTATCGGCAACCTTTAATCTGGATTCCTGCTGAATCATGCCTGTTACTCCTTCCTCGAATCAATTATCTTGCTTTCTCGACGATTTCAACAAGTCTCCATCTCTTATCCTTGGATAACGGTCTTGTCTCCATCACTTTAACTGTGTCGCCGATATTGCACTCATTTTTCTCATCATGAGCTTTTAATTTATATGTCTTTTTAACGATCTTTCCGATTAACGGATGTTTTACGTGGTTCTCGATAGCAACGACGATTGTCTTGTCCATCTTGTTGCTAACTACCTTACCAGTACGTGTTTTTCTAAGATTTCTTTCCACGACGGATAATCTCCTTTCAAAATCGATTTGTTACACGCATCGGCGTGTGTCATAACGACAGCTGTTCAACCCGCAAGTATGCCTTGGGGGGTCTTCACCGATACGGGATTAGTTAGCAACTCTTGCCTTCTCTGTGATAACAGTCTGAATTCTTGCGATGTTCTTGCGAACCTCTTTGATTCTGCTTGTGTTATCTAACTGGTTGGTTGCGTTCTGGAATCTCAGGTTGAAGAGCTCCTTCTTTGCTGCAACTAATTCTTCATTTAACTCTGCAGCGGTTTTCGCTTTTAATTCTTCTACATACTTATTAGTTTTCACTGTTATCACCGCCTTCTAAATCTGCCTTGGAAGCAATTTTACACTTACACGGGAGTTTGTGCATAGCAAGACGAAGAGCTTCCTTTGCTGTTTCTTCCGGAACGCCAGCGATTTCGAACATAACACGGCCCGGTTTAACTACTGCTACCCAGTACTCAAGAGCGCCCTTACCGGAACCCATACGAGTCTCAGCCGGTTTAGCTGTTACCGGTTTGTCCGGGAAGATCTTGATCCAAACTTTACCACCACGTTTGATATAACGAGTCATGGCAACACGGGCTGCCTCGATCTGATTAGATTTGATCCAGCACGGCTCAAGGGCAACAAGGCCATACTCACCGTTGGAGATTGTATTTCCTCTTAAAGCTTTACCGGCCATAGTTCCACGGAACTGTTTGCGGCGCTTTACTCTTTTCGGCATTAACATTATTTATCGCTCCCTTCCTTATTTCCCTTAGTCGGAAGAACCTCGCCTTTGTAGATCCAAACTTTAACGCCAAGTTTGCCGTAAGTTGTATCTGCCTCTGCGAAACCATAGTCAATATCTGCTCTTAATGTCTGAAGCGGGATTGTTCCCTCGCTGTAGAACTCTGTACGTGCGATATCAGCGCCGCCAAGACGTCCGCCAACTGCAGTCTTGATACCAAGAACGCCAGCCTTCATGGATCTGGACATTGTGGACTTCATAGCACGACGGAAGGAAACACGGTTCTCAAGCTGCTGAGCGATGGACTCTGCAACGAGCTGAGCTTCACGGTCCGGTCTCTTAACTTCCTTGATGTCTACAAATACCTTCTTAGCAGTCATCTTCTGAACTTCAGCTTTGACCTTCTCGATCTCAGATCCGCCCTTACCGATAACTACGCCCGGTTTTGCTGTGAAAACGATAATTTTTACTCTATCAGATGCGCGCTCGATTTCGATCTTGGAAACGCCGGCGCTGTATAATCTCTTCTTCAGGTAAGTTCTGATTTTGTGATCCTCGATGAGGTTGTCAGCGAAATCAGCTTCAGCGTACCATCTGGAATCCCAGTCTTTGATAACGCCGACTCTCATGCCGTGTGGATTAACTTTCTGTCCCATAACTGCCTCCTATTATTTCTCGTTCAGCACGATAGTGATGTGGCTCATTCTCTTTTCGATTCTGTAAGCTCTACCCTGTGCTCTCGGTTTTACTCTCTTCATAATCGGTCCCTGAGATGCGTAGCACTCCTCCACATACAGGTTCTCTGCGTTCATTCCGTTGTTGTTCTCAGCGTTTGCGATTGCAGATTTTAATAATTTCTCGATTAAGCTGGAAGCATATCTAGGATTGTAAGTTACAATACCAAGTGCTGTCTGAACATCTTTGCCTCTGATGGCATCTAATACGAAACAAGCCTTCTGAACGGATACTCTTGCGTAAGACAGCTTTGCAGACGGTCTTGTATCCTTCTGGGCATTTCTCTCTCTCTTAATCTGACTTCTATGTCCCTTAGCCATTACTGGAACCTCCTTTCAAAGCGTATCTATTATTTACGTCCGGACTTTTTCTCGTCTTTGCCGTGGCCTCTGTAAGTTCTTGTAGCAACGAACTCACCAAGTTTGTGACCAACCATATCTTCTGTTACGTATACCGGTACATGCTTTCTGCCGTCATGTACAGCGATTGTATGACCAACCATCTGCGGGAAGATTGTAGAACGGCGGGACCAGGTCTTGATAACCTGTTTCTGTCCTGCCTCGTTCATAGCGTCTACCTTCTTCAGTAAGCTAGCGTCTGCAAATGGTCCTTTTTTAAGTGAACGAGCCATCGTTTTACCTCCTATCGATTATGAAATCGCCTTACCATTTCTTCTTCTTACGATTAACTTGTTAGACTGTTTGTTTTTCTTTCTAGTCTTAAGACCAAGAGCAGGCTTGCCCCACGGTGTGCACGGACCCGGACGGCCGATACCAGTCTTACCTTCACCACCACCATGCGGATGGTCATTCGGGTTCATAACGGAACCACGGACTGTCGGGCGGATACCCATGTGACGTTTTCTACCTGCTTTACCAATCTTAACAAGGTTGTGGTCGCCGTTGCCTACAACACCGATTGTTGCGCGGCACTCGATCGGAACCATTCTCATCTCGCCGGACGGTAAACGAAGTGTAGCGTATTTTCCTTCTTTAGCCATTAACTGTGCAGCGTTTCCTGCAGAACGAACCATCTGTCCGCCCTTGCCCGGGAAAAGCTCGATATTGTGAACCTGTGCACCAACCGGGATTAAGGATAACGGTAAGCAGTTGCCGACCTTAGCCTCTGCGTGCTCGCCGCTCATAACCTTCATGCCGTTTGTAAGGCCCTGCGGTGCAAGGATGTAGGACTTCTCACCATCTGCGTAGCAGATTAAAGCGATGTTAGCGCTTCTGTTCGGATCGTACTCGATACCGATTACAGTTGCCTGAATTCCGTCTTTGGAATTTCTCTTGAAGTCAACCATTCTATATTTCTGTCTGTTTCCACCGCCCTGATGTCTAACGGTGATCTTACCCTGGTTGTTACGACCAGCGTTCTTCTTTAAAGAAACTACTAAGGACTTCTCCGGAGTTGTCTTTGTGATCTCGGAGAAATCAGAACCTGTCATATTTCTTCTGGAAGGTGTATATGGATTATAGGTTTTGATTCCCATTTCTGACTCCTTTCAACGCCTTCTGGCGTTTCTATTTTTCGTATCGCGGCTTTGGTTGCCGCATAGTTTCAAAAATTACAGACCCTGGAAGATTTCGATATCTTTGCTGTCTGCTGTAAGCTTAACGATTGCTTTCTTAGTCTTAGCAGTCTTGCCTACTACCATGCCACGTCTGCGGTTCTTACCGTCAGCGTTCATTGTGTTTACGCTGTCAACCTTTGTTCCCGGGAACATTTTCTCAACAGCTTCTTTGATCATGGTCTTGTTTGCTTCCGGATGTACGAGGAATGTGTATTTCTTCTCGCTCATAGCGTTCATGCTCTTCTCAGTTACAACCGGTTTGAGGATTACGTCGTAGTACTGTACGTTTGCCATTATGCGTATACCTCCTCGATAGATGCTACAGCAGCCTTAGTAGCTACTACAGTGTTGTATTTCAGAATGTCGAATACATTGATTGTATTAACAAGGGAAGTCTTAACTTCCGGGATATTTCTTGCGGAAAGAACTGTGTTCTGATCGTTGTCAGCAAGAACAACAAGAGCCTTGGAAACTTTGAGGTTGTTCATAACAGCCTTGAAGTTCTTTGTCTTGATCTCGTCGAACTTTAACTCGTCAACAACTACGAACTTGTTCTCGTTTACTCTGCTTGTAAGAGCGGACTTAAGAGCAGCTCTCTTCTCTTTCTTGTTAAGAGTGATTGTGTAATCTCTCGGAGTCGGAGCGAATACCATTCCGCCGCCTGTCCACTGCGGAGATCTTGTGGAACCCTGTCTAGCGTGACCTGTTCCTTTCTGTCTCCACGGCTTTCTGCCGCCACCGGAAACCTCAGAACGTGTTTTTGCTTTCTGTGTTCCCTGACGTTTATTTGCAAGCTGTGCAACAACAGCCATGTGTACGAGATGCTCGTTCACTTCAACGCCAAATACAGCGTCGTTCAGCTCGATTGTGCCAACTTCTTTACCTTCCATATTGTATACGGATACGTTTGCCATTTCTGTTTCCTCCTTTCCTGTAAAAGCTTATTTGTTAGCCTTTACTGTTTCCTTTAATGTTACTAAGGACTTCTTCGGTCCCGGTACAGCGCCTTTAACAAGGATCAGGTTGTTCTCAACGTCAACCTTGACAATCTCGAGGTTCTGAGTGGTAATCTTCTTGTTACCCATCTGACCCGGCATGCCTTTGCCCTTGAATACGCGGCCCGGAGTTGTTGCGGAACCATTGGAACCCTGATGACGATGGAATTTAGAACCATGAGCCATCGGTCCTCTGCTCTGTCCAAGTCTCTTAATAGCGCCCTGGAAACCTTTACCTTTGGAGATAGCAGTTGCATCAACCTTATCGCCAGTAGCGAAGATATCAGCTTTGATTTCGTCTTTTACGTTATACTCTTCAGAATTCTCAAAACGGAACTCTCTAACGAATCTCTTGTAAGATACGCCAGCCTTGTCGAAGTGACCCTTTACCGGCTTGTTTACAAGTTTCTCTCTCTTATCTACAAAGCCAACCTGTACAGCTTTGTATCCATCGTTCTCCTCTGTCTTAACCTGTGTTACTACACACGGACCAGCCTGAAGAACAGTTACCGGAACAAGAACGCCTTCATCGTTGAAGATCTGAGTCATTCCGACTTTTGTAGCTAAAATCGCTTTCTTCATTGTTTTTACCTCCTGTTACTAATCTACAGCGGAACGCAAAACAGAATTTTCTGTGCGTTCATCCTAGAGCAGCCCAACATAGGTGGAACACTATGACATTACATATTGTAATGATGTTGATTCCCTTTCAGGATGAGTAGTGTTGCTTTTATATCAGAACCATTCAGGATTTCTAATTTTAGTGGCTACATTTCAGTAGCATGAAAAGTAAATATTTTTCAATTATTTATTTTTCATTTTGATGTCGATATAAACACCAGCCGGCATTTCCAGTCTGGACAGTGCATCTACTGTCTTCTGGCTCGGGCTTGCGATATCGATGAGTCTCTTATGAGTTCTCTGCTCGAACTGCTCTCTGGAATCTTTGTACTTATGAACAGCTCTTAAGATTGTTACAACCTCTTTCTTTGTCGGCAGTGGAACCGGACCACTCACCTGTGCTCCTGTTTTCTTTACTGTCTCGATGATCTTTCCAGCGGACTGGTCGATCAGCTGATGGTCGTAAGCCTTTAATGTGATTCTCATAACCTGACTTGCCATAAAAAAAGTCGCCTCCTTTTCGCACTTTTAATCGAAGTACGACAAGCGGTGACTGTACACGGTCTCGTGTGTATCATGCCGATTCACACGTTGTTACTGCCCCTTACCCTGAGCAGCTGTTAATTTGGTACAGTGACTTGTCGCCAGTTTCCTAACTTGACATTCGCTCCACGGAACACCTGCCATTCTCAGGCAGCAACCTCTCGCTTCAACGCTATCATGTCACAGCCAGATAAGAATAACACATCGAAATCGAAAAATCAAGCTTTTTTTGCTTATTTTTCAAGGGTTTTTTCAATTTGTGGATAACCGACAAAAGGATGCCAAAATCCATGTTTTTCATGCACAGGCTGGATATCCAGCCGCCCTATATCCCCTGGTCTTCCTGTTCACGCAGTTTTGTATACAGAGTAGAGCGGCTGATTCCCAGTTGTTTTGCTAACAGTGACATATTATCTGTACCATGTTCAACATAATATTTCATCAGCTGGTTTTCCGCATTCTTTATATCATCCCGGTAACTTCCGCTGATCTCCACACGGATGCTGTTTTTAGGAAGCGAAAACGCATCCTTTGAGTCCAGACATTCCCTGACGAGCTGTGATAACGCATCCAGGTCTGAAAGCTGTTCATTCTCCACCAGTGCGACAAATCGTTCAGCGACACTGATAAGCTCTCTAACATTTCCCGGATAAGAATACGCAAAAGCCACGGAAAAAGCCTGTTCAAAAAGCGGATATATCTGTCCGAATATCTCATCATTGAAGTTCTGCAGATAGCACTTATACAGCGCCGGGATATCTTCACCACGTTCACGCAGCGGTGGGATCGTAAGTCCCAGCACATTGATCCTGTAATACAGGTCGCTCCGGAATTCCCCGGCTTCTGCCATCGCCTTGAGATCACGGTTCGTAGCTACGATGAACCGCACATCCACAGGGATCACGGAATCTCCTCCCACGCGAATGATCTCCCGCTCCTGCATGACACGAAGAAGTTTTGCCTGGAAATTCGGCGAAAGGGCATCCACATCATCCAGAAATACAGTTCCATGGTTCGCCAGCTCGATCAGTCCCCGTTTTCCCTTTGCGTTCGCTCCCGTGAAAGAACCGGGAGCATAACCGAACAATTCACTTTCGATCAGCGTGTCCGGAATCGATCCGCAGTTGATCGCCACGAAGGGATATTGTGCCCGCGGACTGTATTCATGAATGCTCTGGGCAAACACTTCCTTTCCGGAACCGGTCTCTGCACGGATCAAGATCGTCGATGTGCTGGCCGCAAAGCGTTTTGCCTTTCGAATCGCGTTTTGAAGGGCTGGGCTTTTTCCGATTATATTTCGGAACGTATACCGCGTTCCAAAGCTCTTTCTCTTGACCTCTCTCTGGATCTTCGCCTCCTGGGAAAAGATCTGAGATACTTTTTCAAACAGAATACAGCTTCCAGGGATATCATCTCGCCCGTGCAAGGAAATAATATTTCCGATCACATCTGTCCCGCAGAGGGCAAACTGGAGATCGCGCTCCGGTTCATTTCCATTCAAAATCAACTGAAGCACCTTCCCCGGGAACAGCTGATCCAGTGACTTTCCCGTCAGCTCATCAAGCGAAATGTCCAAAAGTTCCAGCGCTGTCTGGTTTACATAGCTGATCGCCGGAACATTTCCGGTGGCACCTGTGATATAAATAACGCCGCAGGTCGTATTCTCCAGAATCGAGTGGATTTCAGAAATATACCTGTCTTCACGTTCCATATTTCTGATGATCTGCACTGCGTTCTGAATTCCATCTTCTACCGTTTTCTGGCTGAAATAATAGTAGCCGCGCATTCCAAGTCTTCGGGTCTTTTTCGTAGCAACGTTACCGCCAATTACCGCCTGATACCCTTTTCTCCTGATATCTAGAAGTATTCCATCAATCTCAGATCTTTTTCCAAAGAAATATTTATGAAAACGGATCGGTACACATTTTTCCAGAGCTGACAGATCCACATCTTCTATCTCCGGAAATATAACCGCTGTGTCTCTCAGATCAGATATCTGTTGATAGAGAAGAAGAAAGTCCTGGATACTTGGATGAAGAATATAACACGGAATGTCAACATGGCATGATATTCTTCCATAATCATGCTGTCCAAGAACTAATGCCTGGCACTGCTGTGCCTTAATTGCTGAGAGAACTTCTTCCACAGAAAATGTATCCTTCTCATCTCCATCGCTGATATACGATAATTCAATGTCTGAAAAAATCTGTAATGCTTTGATTCTTTCTACATGTGCTTCCAAAAATTCTGATCCTAATACGCTGACCTTATACATATGATTCCCCCGCCCGCTTAATTCATTCTTTTTCCCGTACAGGCTGCGCACGCCTCGCATGCGCTCTTTGCGACTGCCATTCCGCCCATAGAAGTTTCCCTGAGCTCCGATGGAATCGACCGTCCCACCGCGTACATGACGCCGATGGTCTCATCGATCGGGGTGATACTCCTGATTCCTGCCATAGAAAGTTCTGCAGAGATCAGGGCGTTGAATGCGCCCATGGCATTCCGATTCTGGCATGGATTTTCTACAAGTCCACCGATAGGATCGCAGACAAGTCCTAAAATATTTACGGTTGCAAAAGATGCCGCGTCGAGGCACTGGGCCGGTGTTCCGCCGAAGAGTTCCACCGCTGCGGACGCTGCCATGGCGCTGGCCGCTCCCACCTCCGCCTGGCATCCACCTTCCGCTCCTGCCGTCGTGGCATTTCTTGTGATGAGATATCCAACTGCCGCCGCATTAAACAGCGCCTGGCAGATCTCATCATCAGAGAATCCATAATTCTCCTTCAGTGAACAGAATACGCCAGGGATCACTCCGGAAGACCCGGCTGTAGGTGCCGCAACAATCAGTCCCATGGACGCATTTACTTCCAGGACTCCCACTGCATAGGCGATCGCCTTTGACACCACCTCTCCGCAGAGATTCTTTTTATTTTCCCTAAGTTCATGAAGCTTTCTGCTCTCCCCGCCGATCATGCCGCCCATGCTGATGATATTCTCCTTCAACGGTTTTTTTGCGGCAGACTGCATGATCGACCATGCTTTCTGCATCCTTTTCTTTGTCTTCTCCGGATCCTGCTCCAAAAATGTAATTTCACGTTCAAACATGACCTCAGAGATCTTTTTATTTTCTTTTTCACAGCACTCTAAAAGTTCTGCACCATTTGTAAAGTTCATCGTTTCTCCCCCTGTCAATCCAAATTAATTGCCGGAACCAAAAGCACATTTTTAACTGCCTCAAATCCCCGCAACGCCTCTACGACCTGAATCGATACATTTGAATCTACCTCGATAATTGCATACGCCATTTTCCCCTTGCTTTCCCGATAGAGGCGCAGAGAACCAATATTTAAGTCATACGCACTCAAAACTGCTGTCACGAATGCCAGCGTTCCCTTTTTATCGATATGCTGGACAACGATGGTGCTGTAGTTTCCTGTGAGATCCACGTCAACACCATTCAGGCGTGTGATGACCGCGTTGCCTCCGCCGATGGACTTTCCGCGCAGGGACATTTCATTGCCTTTTTCATCTTTCACATAAATATCCACTGTATTTGGATATATCTCCTTATCTGTAAAGTTCTCCTCAAAAGCGAACTCCACTCCCGCTTCCTTCGCATGTTCAAAAGAATCGCGGATTCTCTCATCATCCGGATGATAACCCAAAATGCCGCCGACCAGTGCCCGGTCCGTTCCATGTCCGTGATAAGTGCGCGCAAATGATCCATACAGAACAAACCGGACTGCCGCCGGATGGTCTACCATTTTTCCGGCGATAAAAGCGATTCTCAGGGCCCCGGCCGTGTGGGAACTTGATGGTCCGATCATATTTGGCCCCAGAATATCGAATATTCCTATCTCGTTCATACATGTTTCCTCTCTTTCCGCTGCATATTTCTCAACTTTATCAAACATACTAGCGTCTCTTTCAAGTTCTGTCAAGTATTTAATACACTTATTTTGTTGTAGTCCTATTTTTCGTACATATATGTCGAAAAAATTCAACATGCGCTTATTTTTTAGTTTGGCACGGTTGTTGCCCTATATATGGGCGTAATAAAAAACGGACGAATTGATCGATCCGATAAAAAAATCATTAGGAGGTATTGCTTTATGGAAAAATTACAATCGTTGGTGGTGGAAATGGTGCTTTTGCAGCTTCAGCCGATCTTACTCTGAGAGGAAACCAGGTAACCTTGTTTGAACTTCCGCAGTTTGCCGGCGGCATCAAAGAAGTTATGGAACGCGGCGGCATCGAGATGGAGAGCTTTGCAGGAAACGGACTTGAAGGAGGATTCGCAAAGCTCTACAAGATCACGACCGATGTAAAAGAAGCTCTCGCGGAATCCGATATCATCATGGTTATCGTTCCGTCCTATTCTCTGGAGACGATTGCCAAACTCTGCGCACCGTACTTACGTGATGGCCAGATCGTAGCTCTCTGCCCGGCTAACTTCGGCGGATCTCTCTTCTTCAGCAAAACGGTCAAAGATTCCGGCTATGATCCGAAGATCCTTATTGCCGACTTTGCATGCATGATGTATGCTTGCAGGAAGAACTCTCCTTCTTCTGTATGGGTTCGCGGATACAAGCACAATCTCGGCGTTGCCTTCTTCCCGAACAAAGGAAGCGAACCGGCATTTGAGCGCCTTCATAACTTATATCCGTACATCGTCCGTTACAACAACGTTATCGAGACCGGTCTTTCTAACCCGAACAGCACCATGCACACTTCTATCATGCTCTTTAATGCCGCATGCGTTGACAACAAGGAAGACCGTCTCTTCTACCGTGAGTGCGTAACACCGTCCTTAAACAACATGATCACCGCTCTTGACAAGGAACGCTGCTCCCTGAACTCCATCAAGGGAATGCACATCCGCACGATCCCGCAGATTCTTACCGAGTGGTACGGTCATCAGGGTGCGCAGGGCGAGACAATGTGTGAGATTCTTCATTCCTTAAAGCACTTTGCTTACAGCAAACTGCCAACAGAGATCACTCACCGCTATATCACGGAAGATGTACCGTATGGTCTGATCCCATCCGCCGAATTCTTCGAGCAGCTCGGTCTGGAACATCCGCTTCACACAGCACTGGCAAATGTCCTTTCCGCACTGTCTGCCCGCGATTTCAAGAAAGAGGCGCGTACATTAAAGGATATCGGCATTGATGGAATGAACGCAGATCAGCTCATGCATTATCTGGAGACAGGAGAACGCAACTAATACTGAAAAAGGTTAAGTCTTAAGGAGGAAAAGGCAGTGGATGAAAACAAAATTATGGATTGGAAGCTCCATAGTCTGGTACTGGTGCTGACGCTTGTTGCGGAACTTATCGGTAAATGGAAATTCAACTTTGGTATTCTGGCATTCTCATTGTTCCCGATGTTATATGTATTGATCTTTGGCTGCATTCTCGGCGGAATGAAATTGATTCCCCAAAAGATGATGGAGGAATCTTCCTCCTATATTACGATCAGTGTCACACTGGTCACTGCAAAAGTCGGCTCCTCTATCGGCCCGAACCTGCCTGCCCTGGTCAAGGCAGGTCCGGCCCTGATCCTTCAGGAATTCGGCAACCTCGGAACTGCTCTTTTAGCGCTTCCGATCGCAGTTTTAATTTTCCACATGGGGCGGGCATCCATCGGAGCCTGCTTCTCAATCGCACGCGAAACTGCACTCGCCGTTGTCGGCAGTAAATATGGTCTCGAATCAGACGAAGGTCTCGGCGTACTCGGCGCTTACATAACCGGTACCGTTCTTGGAACCATGTTCTTTGGAATTTTGCCATCCCTGCTCTGTTCCATCGGTATTTTCCATCCTTTCGCGCTCGCCATGGCCTGCGGTACAGGATCATCTTCCATGATGTCAGCCGGTTTGGCTTCTATCGTCAGCTTTTATCCAGACCTGGAAGCAGAACTTTCTTCTTATGCTGCTGCCAGCAATGTTTTAAGTACAGTCGATGGGCTGTATATGGCTATTTTCATCTCGATCCCGATGTGTGAGCTGCTCTATAAAAAGCTCGCAAAGAACAACCGCCACTATAAAAACGGAGAGCCTATCTCAAAAATCACAGCTGCAAAGGAGGATAAACAGGTATGAGTATGCAGTCATGGTTAAAGCGTGTAAAATGTCTGGCCCTGGTAGCCATATTTATTTCCTTTGGCAACTGTATCACAACATGGAAAGCAGGCGCCATTGTCACCCCACTGGAAGCAATTCCTGGAGTTCTGCTGCTGTTCTTCTGCGCGGTGGTCGGTCATCTGCTCTATGAACTCGCCAATTGTATTCTTCCGAAGAATCTCCCGGCAATCGTGTATATCTCTTTTGTAGCGATCCTTTCAACGGTTCCCGGACTTCCATGGGCAGCATTCGCAACCGCAAATATCGGTAAGATCGGTATTATGCCAGCCTGCACACCAATTCTGGCCTATGCCGGAATCTCATTAGGCAAAGATCTCGATGCTTTCCGCAAACAGGGACCTGCTATCGTTCTTGTATCCCTGTTTGCATTCACCGGTACTTATGTCGGCTCTGCCATTATTGCGCAGATCATCCTGAGCGTTACTGGCGTCATTTAACATTTTCATAGTTTTTCAAAAAAGGGGGCAGATTTCTTCGTCTGTCACCTTTTATATATATCTTTCACACGTCTGCCCCATTGATATATGCACTTCGTTTTGTCTATTATTTCATACATTTTTATACTCAGAAATCCTGTTATTTATACACTTTTACCTTTAAACAGGCTAAAAAAGTCACTTTTTAAGTTGGCACGGTAGTTGCTTTATATATGGGTATAAACAACAGCGGGTCATCCGCTTCAAGAAAATCACAGGAGGTATTACTTTATGGAGAAAATTACAATTGTTGGTGGTGGAAATGGCGCTTTTGCAGCTGCAGCCGATCTTACTCTGAGAGGAAATCAGGTAACCCTGTTTGAACTTCCTCAGTTTGCGGGTGGTATCAAGGATGTCATGGAACGCGGCGGTATCGAGATGGAGAGCTTTGCAGGAAACGGACTTGAAGGCGGATTTGCAAAGCTTTACAAGATCACAACTGATGTAAAAGAAGCCCTTGCGGAATCCGATATCATCATGGTCATCGTTCCGTCCTATTCCCTTGATACGATTGCCAAGCTCTGTGCACCGTATTTACGCGATGGACAGATCGTAGCTCTCTGCCCGGCTAACTTCGGTGGCTCCCTCTTCTTCAGCAAAACGATCAAAGATTCCGGCTATGATCCGAAGATCCTTATTGCTGACTTTGCGTGCATGATGTATGCCTGCAGAAAGAGTTCATCTTCCTCCGTATGGGTTCGCGGTTACAAGCACAATCTTGGTGTTGCTTTCTTCCCGAACAAAGGCAGCGAACCGGCATTCGAACGTCTTCACAACTTATATCCTTATATCATCCGCTACAACAACGTTATCGAGACAGGTCTTTCCAACCCGAACAGTACCATGCACACTTCCCTGATGCTTTTCAACGCGGCAAGTGTCGACAACAAGGAAGACCGCCTGTTCTACCGCGAGTGCGTAACACCGTCTTTGAATAATATGATCGCCGGATTGGATAAAGAGCGTTGCTCCCTGAACTCTATCAAAGGAATGCACATCCGCACGATTCCGCAGATCCTTACCGAGTGGTACGGTCATCAGGGCGCGCAGGGCGAGACAATGTGTGAGATTCTTCATTCCTTAAAACACTTCGCATACAGTAAGCTGCCGACAGAGATGACTCACCGCTATGTAACAGAGGATGTACCATATGGTCTGATCCCGTCCGCTGAATTCTTCGAGCAGCTTGGTCTGGAACATCCGCTTCACACAGCGTTAGCAAACGTCCTTTCCGCAGTGTCCGCCCGCGATTTCAAGAAAGAAGCACGTACATTAAAGGATATCGGTATTGACGGCATGAATGCTGATCAGCTTATGCACTACCTTGAAACAGGCGAGCGCATTTAAATTGATCCTGCCGAAAGAGCCGGTCTCCCCACAGTCCGGCTCTTTATACCTTAGAAAAAGCTGCACTAAAACAACTTGTCTGGAAAAGGGGGTAACATATGTCTTATGCATGGGCAATTACTATCGTAATCGGTACATATTTTGCAGGAACATATTTAAGCAAAGTAACAAGGGGACGTATCGGCAGCAGTCTATTCTGCACATTTGTATTTCTAATTGCGTTTAACTTAAATATCTTCCCGAGAGACATCGTCGCAAAAGCCGATCTCTCAGGAATGTATAACTTCGTCATGTTGACACTTCTTGTAAATATCGGTTCCACTTTTGATTTAAAAATGCTCAAAAATGAATGGCGCCTTGTTGTCAGTGTTCTTCTCGGCATCGTAGGTATGGCTGTTGCAATCGTGGGAATCGGAGGTTTCTTTTTCGGAGAATTGGCAGTCCTATCTTTCCCGACCCTGGTCGGTGGCTCGATTGCTACCCAGTTGATGGTTGAGTCTGCAACCGAAAAAGGACTTATCGAAATGGCTGCGCTGATCGTTCTTATAAACAGCGTCCAGGCCTGGCTCGGAATGCCTCTTATCAGCTACGGTGTCCGCAAAGAAGCAAACAGAATGCTTGGTATTTATCGGAAAACCGGCCAGGCGGTACCAGCAAACCGTTTTGCGATCATGGATTCAAAAGTACAGAGCGAAAGTACGGAAACAACATTTTTTGATAAGTTTCTGCCAAAGCAATGCCAGAACACATTCTTTTACCTGTTCATTACCAGCCTGTGCGGTGCAGCTGCAACCGTGATTGCAAAATACACAAGCGCCATGACCGGAGGAATTCTTGGCAGCGCCATTATAGGTCTGTTCCTCGGATGCGGCTTAACACATTTTGGAATTCTTCCCAAAGACCCACTGAAAAAGTCCGGTCTTCTGGATTTCATGATGTTCGTGCTGATCGTTGTACTTCGGGGTAAATTAGGCGATCTCTCCATGGCTACCTTAGCTGCTTCCGTTGTGCCGATCGCCGGAATCGTTATTCTCGGTGCTCTCGGAATGCTTGTCATTGCTATACCGGTCGGACGAAAGTTAGGTTTCTCCACCGGCATGTGTGTCGCTTTTGGAATGGGCTGCTATTGCAGCTATCCAACCAACTACCAGATTGCAAGTGAGATCATCAATGTACTTGCAGAGAAATCCGAGGAAAAGGAACATCTTGAAAAGGAAATTCTGACTCGTGTGGTCGAGGGAAGTATTATTTCTGTTTCTATGACCAGCGCTATGATTGCAGGACTTATGGCTGGATTTGTATAAAACAAAATCGCAAAAAAGAAGAGCCGACCGATATCAAATGTCAGCTCTTCCTAACCATAACAATATTCTTTTATAAATGAGTTTTTTCTATATTATATATAGTAGAAACTCATTTTATCTATCTGTCATATTTACTGAGCAGCCCCTGCTTCCTTCTCGATCTCCAGATTCTCCTTTACCTTCGCCTCAAAATCATCGTCCGCAGCCGCTGTCTCCCCGTTCTCCTCGGAAATCTTCGCTTTTACCGCATCGACGCCTTCGTCGAAAACTTCAAGTGCTGTCTGCAGCTGATTGTCCTCGCTCTTCGGGATCTCGATCTTTGACTTCAGATCCTCAGCGAGTGCGACTGTCACATCCGGCTCGATGCCGAGTTTGTGGATGCACTCACCGGACGGAGTATAATAATACGCCGTTGTGAGTTTCAGGCCGCTGCCGTCCGGGAGATTGAACACTCCCTGGGCGATTCCTTTTCCGAAGGTCTTCTCTCCGACGATCGTTGCCCAGTTGTTATCCTTTAAGGCACCCGTCAGTACCTCGGAGGCGCTGGCGCTCTCGCCGTTTACAAGAAGAATGATCGGGACATCCACTTCATGTCCGTCATCGGAAGAGTAGGTGCTGTCATCGATTCCTTTTCCCTTAAAGCTTACGATGGTCTTTCCATCCGGAAGAAGATAATCTGCGATTTCCTTCGCCGCCTGGACAACACCGCCGCCGTTGTTTCGAAGATCGACGATCAGCTTTTCCATCCCCTGAGCTGTAAGGTCATCCACAGCTTTCTTAAACTGTTCGGAGCTTACCTCCTCAAAGGAAGAAAGTGAGATATATCCGGCTTTGTTTTCCAGCATCTCATACTCCACGGTCGGATTCTCCACCATGCGGCGCTCCACATCCATCTCCACATATTCATCCGTGGACTGACGGTAAACAGTCAGATGGACCTTCGTTCCTTCCTCACCGCGGATGTGATCGCTCACGAGAAGAGAGAGGTCCTCACCGGTCGCCTCGATATCTTCCACTTTGTAGAGGATATCTCCGGGAAGCATTCCGGCTTCCTGTGCCGGAGAATCTTTAAAAACCTTCACGGCCGTGATAATTCCGGTATATACATTCTGGCTGACCTGAACACCGATCCCGCAGTAAGTACCGGAATTTTCCTCGTTCAGACTGGTATATTCGTCCTTATCATAATACACAGAATACGGATCGTTCAGAGAATACATGTACCCTCGGTAGATCCAGTCTTCCGCTGTCCCGTTCTTCTTCTGTTCTTCCTCCGTCATGTTCTCATCAAACAGGAAGTACTTGTCGATCAGCGCCTCCATGTACTGGAGCTTCGGCTCGATCTTTTTCATATCCAGCTTGTTGGCATCCGTTCCGGTCGCCTGTATGCTCTGACCCTCTGAAGTCCGACGCCCGATGATCCATATTCCGGTTGCAAATCCAACCACTGCAAACCCTGCAAAAGCCGTCACAAGCGCGCCTACAAGGACGCCTTTCCAGAATTTATTTTTCGTCTCTTTCTCTTCCAATGTCTTCTCTCCTTCATCCTTCTGCAGCTGTTTTTGTCTGGAGATTTTTCTCTTCCATTGCTGTCTGAAATCCATTATGTACAGAAAAGCCTATCACGATCCGAATTGTCCGCATGATCTGCGCAGCTCTGTCAAAGTCCGCTATGGACTTACATACTTCGTCGGATTCACATAGGAACCGTTCACCCGGACTCCGAAATGGAGATGGGATCCGGTGGAATAGCCCGTTGAGCCGACTTTCGCGATCGTCTGTCCCTTTTTCACACTTTGTCCCTGTGATACCAGAAGACTGGACGCGTGCATATACACGGTGTAGACGCCGCCTCCATGGCTGATCATCACATAATTTCCAGCGGAAGAGCTGTAAGTCGCGATCACGACCTCACCCGCTGCAGCCGCGACGATGGAAGTTCCTGTCGGCGCGCTGATATCGATTCCCTGATGGTTCGAAGAAGCTCCCTTGGTCGGGGATTTTCGGCTGCCGAATCCCGAAGTGATCCGTCCGCTCGCCGGACACGGCCATGTAAAGCTAATGTCCCCAAGGCTCACGGTTTTATACGTCTGTGCCGCCTTGTTTGCCGCAGCGGCTTTTTTCTCCTCCTCGGCTTTCTTTCTCGCTTCCTCTTCCTTCCGTTTGATCTCCGCCTCGATGGACTTGATCTGGTTTTCCTGCGCCTCGATCGACTTCGCATATTCGGAGATCTGACCTTCTGCGGAGGCGATCTTCGTCTCGTAGTTCCGGAGCTCCGTCTGTTTCGCGGCGAGAAGCTTCTCCACGGACGCCTGTTTTGCCTCCGTCTCATCCTGAAGAGTTAATAGTTCAGCATGTTCTCCTTCCAGAGCTTTCTCTTTCTCTGCGATCTTCTCCTTCGTTGCGGCATACTCATCAAGCTTCTGCCGGTCGTAGGAAGAGATCTTCGTAATGTACTCCGCCTTGCTTAAAAGCTCCGAGAGGGAACCCGCCTCCATGAGAAGATCCACATAGGTGCTGTCGCCCTTCTCGTACATATATTTTATCCGGAGCTTCATGGATTCATACTGGCTTTTCTCCGTCTCCTTCGCCTCGGAGAGTTCCTGCTTTGTCGTATCGATCTGCTTTTCCTTCGCGTCGATGTCATCATTCAGCTTTGAAAGCTCATTTCCGATCGATTCCAGACTGGAATCCAGCTTTTTGACATAGGCAGTCGTGTCGCTTTTCAGACCTTCCAGGTTCTTTAATTCCTGTTCTGTCTTCTTTTTTTCCGCTTCCAGCGCCGTCTTTTTGCTCTTCGCATCACTCAGCCCGCTCTTCGTCGCCTGGGCGGAAAGCGGTGTCGCGAGAACGAGGGCAACAGACAAAGCCGCAGCCAGAAATTTTCCTGATCTTCTCATACGTCTCTTCCTCCTATACGCGCAGCTCTCTGCGGATCGTAAAGAAACTTACGAAAAATCCAAGTCCGCCGCCAAGTGCGAGGGCGATCGCCGCCATCGTCGGATAGAAGGTTCCGATCGACAGGAACTGGATGATCCCCGAGAGAAGTTCAAACCGGTTCATCACATATTCCACGGTCTGGCGGTAAACGAACAGCATGACTCCCAGCGGGATCGCCGCTCCGATCAGCCCCAGGATCGTTCCCTCCACCACAAACGGCGCCCGGATCATGAAATTTGTCGCTCCGATGAGCCGCATGATCCTGTTCTCGTTCTTGCGGAATTCAGCGGCGACAGAGATCGTATTGCTGATCAGGAACACCGCAACGGCGAGCAGCATGGCGATCAGGACGCCGAACAGGAGTCCCAGGATCTTATTAAAGCTCGCGAGGCCGGTTGCCGCACTGTTGGAATAGTTTACCTTGCGGACTCCAGAAAGTCCTTCCAGGTAAGCCACCATCCCGTCCTGATCCGTGATGTTGTTTAAGCGGATCTCATAGGAAGAAGATCCCGTAAGAGGATTATCATCCGCAAATCCTTCCGCAAGTGCCTCCTCGTCCCCGAAATACTCGCTCTTAAAACTGTCCCACGCCTCCTCAGCGGAGACAAATTTAATCTCTTTTATGATTCCCGACTTGTCCGACTCGATCTTTGCCCCGATGTCTTTGATCTCGTCCTCCGTCAGGTTCTCATCGAAAAATACCGTGATCCCCATCGTTGTCTCCGCCGTGCGGACCATGTACTCGATGTTGGTGATCACAGAAAAAAATACGCAGAATAAAAAAATACATGCAGAAATGATCGCGGTCGACGCAAGGGAAAACCAGATATTTCTGCATATATTCACCAGTCCCTGCTTCATGCAGAACCAGAATGTGCTAATCCTCATAACGGTACCCACTTTCCTCCTCATCACGGATCACCATACCACGGTCGATCGTAATAACGCGTTTTTTCATCATGTCCACGATCTCATGGCTGTGCGTGACAACGATCACGGTTGTCCCACGCCTGTTGATCTTTTCCAGAAGTCCCATGATCTCCATCGCATTGTGGGGATCCAGGTTTCCTGTCGGCTCATCGGCAAGCAGGATCTCCGGACGGTTGATCAGAGCCCTGGCGATCGCCACTCGCTGCTGTTCTCCGCCGGAAAGCTGGTGCGGGAAAAACTTATATTTGGAAGAAAGGCCTACCATCTTCAACATCTGCGGAACAGATTCCCGGATCGTCCGGCTGGACTCTCCGATCACTCTCTGGGCAAATGCCACATTCTCATAAACCGTCTTATCTTTTAAAAGACGGAAATCCTGGAATACGACACCAAGACGTCTGCGGTATTTCGGAACATATCTTCTCGGCATTTTCACGAGGTCCATGTCATTAACGACAACACGGCCGGAAGTCGGCTCCACTTCCTTCAAGAGGATCTTGATCAATGTGGATTTTCCGGAGCCGCTCCGGCCGGTTATAAAGACAAATTCCCCATCATCGATCGTGATGTTCACATCCCGCAGGGCTTTCGTACCCCTGTCATAGGTCTTTGTCAGTTTTGAAATTTCTATCATAATTTAGTAGTCCAGATTCTCCATGTACTTCATGTACTTTACAACCATCAGGGCAATCTTGAAGGTGATCGCGTCCTCAAATACGCGCAGATCCAGGCCGGTGCTCTTCTGGAGCTTATCCAGACGGTAAACAAGCGTATTTCTGTGGATGTAGAGCTGTCTTGATGTCTCGGAGACATTCAGACTGTTCTCAAAGAACTTATTGATCGTTGTGAGTGTTTCCTCATCGAACTCATCCGGGTTCTTCCCGTCAAAGATCTCCTTGATAAACATCCGGCAGAGCGGAAGCGGAAGCTGATAGATCAGACGTCCGATACCAAGGTTCGAGTAAGCAACTACATTCTTGCTGCTGTAGAAGATCTTTCCGACGTCGAGAGCCATCTTCGCCTCTTTGTAGGAGCGGGAGACATCCTTGATCTCGCCGACGATCGTACCGAACGCGATGCGCACCTTGGACATTGCCTCCGTGTTCAGCATATCCAGGATCGTGTTCGCGACCTTCTCAAGATCCTCGTAAGTCTCACCCGGCTTTACCTCGCGGACGAGGATGATATTCTTTTCATCGACAGCCGTGATGAAATCTTTTGTCTTTGTAGAGAACAGGCTCCGCATCGTCTCCAGAGCATTGTTGTCTTTTTCATTCTTTGTTTCGATCAGATATACTACTCGTTTTACATTCGTCTCGATATGGAGCTTCTTCGCGCGGTTGTAGATATCAACGAGAAGAAGGTTGTCGAGAAGAAGGTTCTTGATGAAGTTATCTTTATCGAATCTTTCCTTGTAGGCCACCAGAAGATTCTGGATCTGGAACGCTGCCAGTTTGCCTACCATATAAACATCATCGCTGCCGCCTTTTGCGAGCAGGATGTACTCAAGCTGGTGCTCATCAAACACTTTAAAGAACTGATAACCGGAAATCACCTGGCTGTCCGCCGGAGAATCCACAAACGCGAGTATGGAGCTTTCATACTCTTCCGCATGCTCGAATGTGGAAGCCAGGACCTTTCCCTCCACATCACAGACGCAAAGGTCAATTCTTGTAATCTCTTTCAGTCCTTCGATATTCGACTGTAAAATCTGATTTGAAATCATAGCGTCCTCTCCTTTTCACAGTATCGCGACGATCCAGTACCTTTCTCCTCAGGTTCCACGGTTTGCAGTTCCTTTCGGGATGAATGGCAATCGTTGCAGGCATGGACATATTCACATTTATTCTAATGCAAAATCACAAAAAAGAAAAGAATTTTTTTGTATTTTTCACTAAAAAAACAGACCGGATCCCCGTAAAAGGACCGGCCTGCCTGACATTTTGGTTATTCTGCAATAATTTTTTCTGTTTCTTTGTCGAAGAGGTACACATTGTCGCCGGAAATTTTGAAGGACATCTTCTTTTCGGTGAGATTTTCTCCGCCTTCCGCCTTTGCCAGGAATTCATTCTCACCGACACGGAAGCGGATATACGGCGCATCATCGATCTCCGCGCCTCCGATGAGTTCCCCTGTGATCTCTCCGTTCTTTGCCGGAGCGACTTTATCCGGGCGGACACCTGTAAAGACCTCCTTGCCCACATAGCCGAGCTCTCTGAGGAGTTTTCCTTTTTTCTCTGAGAGCGGGATTGTTCCTGATGAAAACTTCAGGACAACACTGCCGTTCTCCTCCGTCACCTTCGCGATGGATAAGTTCATCCTCGGTGTTCCGAAAAATCCGGCAACAAACAGGCTGCCCGGGTGGTTATAGATATTCTGTGCGGAGTCTTCCTGGCAGATCACGCCTTCGTTCATCACGATCATCCTTGTCCCCAGCGCCATTGCCGTTTTCTGGCTGTCTGTCGCGTAGATCACTGTGATCCCGAGCTCACGGTTGATGTTTGCAAATTCTTTTCTCATCACTTCCTGAACATCCGGATCCGCCTCCGCGATCGTGCGGTCCAGGAGCAGGATCCCCGGGCGGCGCATCAGGGCACGTCCGAGAAGGACACGATATGTATCAGCGGCTGAGAGTTCTTCCGGCATCTTGTCAAGAGTCTCCCAAAGATTTAAGATCTTTGCAGTCTCTTCCACTCTTCTCTCGATCTCCGCTGGGTTCATTTTTGCCATCCGGAGTGAAAACATGAGATTTTCCTCCACGCTCATTTCCGGATAGAGTACACTGTTCTTAAAAAGCATCGCGACGTTTCTCTCTTTCGGATCCGCGTCCGTCATGTCGATCCCATCGATCAGCAGGCTGCCTGAAGTGATCTCCTCAAGTCCGCCGATCATCCGAAGCAGCGTCGATTTTCCGCACGCCGTCGGTCCCACCAGGATCAAAAATTCCCTGTCCTTCACTTCCAGATTGAAATCCCGGATTGCCTGCTGGTCACCCGGAAACGTCTTGTTGATATTTTTTAACACTAAACCGGACATCAATTTCCTCCTGATCTGTATGATATATTCATCTGCCGGATTGCAGACTTAACCTATTGTTATATCTATTGTATCCATCATACACAAACGGTACATGTTTTTCCATATGGTTATTCCACAAAAAAAATGCGTTTTTTCCATGCATATTCCATAGGACCACTCAGACTTTTGGGAAAATATGCCCTTTTTCCATAAAAACAGACAGACGGTTAGTTAATTTCTTATCAAAATTGCCAAAAAGGCGGAGACTGTTTTCACTCACAGTCTTCGCCTTTTTATTTACGCAAACAACGAGCCAAAGTCCGCGCTTGTACGAGACCCTGGCGACTGTCGCGATCATTCTTATTTTACTGCGATCGCTTCCATCTCAAGAAGGACGTCCTTCGGAAGTCTTGCAACCTCCACGCAGGAACGTGCCGGGCAGTCTTTTGCGAAATATTTTGCATAGATGCCGTTGATCGTTGCGAAATCATCCATGTTTTTGATGAATACGCTTGTTTTTACAACCTGGTCAACAGATGTCCCTGCTGCCTCGAGAAGATTCTTCACATTTTTCATGACCTGCTCTGCCTGAGCCTCGATCCCCTCCGGGATCTCACCTGTCTCCGGGTTTACCGGGATCTGTCCGGATGCAAATACAAAACCATTTGCCTCGATTGCCTGGGAATACGGTCCGATCGCTGCCGGTGCGTTTGTTGTGCTGATAACTTTCTTCATGTGATTTTCCTCCATGATTCCTTATTTATCGATTTTCCGGATGCTTTTCTCCGTGATCTCGATCTTTCCTTCTTTTAACAGATGTCCCACCGCACGCTTGAATGCGTTCTTGCTGAGTTTGAACTCGCGCGCGATGACTTCCGGAGCTGCCTTATCATTAAACGGCAGGACTCCGTCAAACTCTTCAATGACCTTCATGACAAGATCGGCGTCAGAAAAGATCTGACTTCCCGCCTTGTCTCTCGTTGTGAGGTCAAGCTTTCCGTCCGCACGGACTCTCGTCACACGGACACGGATCTCATCTCCTACCTTGTAGCCGGAAAACAGTTCCTTTTTCGGGATCATTCCCTGGTAGATCCCATCCACCGCAACGAATGCGCCCATATCCGGATTGATCTCAAATACAAATCCATCCGCCTCGTCTCCGGTGTGGTACGGGGAATCGCATCTCAGATACTGGTATGCCTTCATGGTCGCCGCGAGACGTTTGCTCTTATCCACGTAGAGGGCAACCAGGCATTTCTCTCCTTTGCGGACCTGGTGGGTCTGCTCCTTAAACGGGAGCAGGAGATCTTTCTCCAGTCCCATATCGAGAAACGCGCCGATCTTTGAGACTTCTTTCACCTCAAGGACCGCCGTCTCACCCAGAGTGACCTTCGGGCGGGATGTCGTCGCGATCAAGCGGTCCTCAGAATCCTTGTAGAGGAACACCTCCAGCTCATCCCCGATCTTCGTTCCCGCCGGTACCTGCTTCTTCGGGAGAAGGACGCCCTGGGCATCCGCCTTATCTCCGTCAGAGAGATAAATTCCGAAGTCCTTCTCTTTGATCACTTTCAGTTTCTGAATTTTTCCGATTTCCATCATGTCTTTCGTCCTCCCGCAGCTGCATCCCCGGCATTGTTCACGTTCCATGCAAACAGCAACCAGGATCTTTCCGCTGCGTCCTCTCTTTTTATTTTCACTGTCATGATCCTGCAAACCATCAGCAGGATCCGGTTACATCTCTTTCAACTCGATATTTGCAAACACATCGCCGTCCGGATTGCAGAGCGATACAAGATAGGATTTTCCTTCCCGCGCGCTCCTGATCACGATCTCATCCCCGAGCACAGCCGCCTTCCTGTATTCAGCCCTGATCTCCGAAATTTCCGTCCCGGCCGGAAGAAGTTCTCTCGCAATGTCCACATACTGGGCATTGTTTACATGAAGGTTCGTGTCGAGAAGGTGTTTCATGACCACCATCCGTCCCGTCTTCTCCATCTCCTTCGGCACCTGGATCTTTCTTCCCGCATCCTCCATCTCGAGTTTCGGGCTGAACTCCCCGTAAGGAGCTGTGTCCGACTCCATGATCCGCATCGGGCGTCCCGTCTCCGTATTCAGGAGAAACCAGTAGGAATTTGCCTTCACGAGATATTCGTTCTTTTCATCTAGGATCGCGAAGTTTCTCAAGGCGTAAAGTCCTTTTACCCCATACGGCCATGTGACCACGCGGATCTTTTCACCCAGCGCCGGGCGTCTTTCGATCATGATCTGCCAGGATGATAACAGCCATGCTTTCTTCTCCTGCTCCAGATATCCGATCCCGACTCCCGCGTCTTCCGACTGCATTGTCGAACAGTCCTGCATATAATTCATGATCCCGGTCAGGGACAGCTTCGCGTCAATATCCGTCTCGCTGTACCGGACCCGGCTGTTTAATTCATACATAATCTACCTCACCGATCGGCAAGATCCGTATTCCGACTCAAAAATCCATTCCCGCGAAACACGCTCTTTTTCCGACTTCGCCTGTAACTGTTCAGTACCTTCACAGTCACGAGCAAAAATCCATTAACAATTGCCTGCGGCAATGGGATTTTTGCCTGCCAGCCCATGTTTTCGTACGGTCAGCGCAGTAAATGCGCAGACCTACTGAATAGTTAGCTTCGCCTTTACATTAACACAAATGGATGTCAAGCGCAAGAAAAAGGTGTACAGTAACAAAAAAGACCATTAAGCCTTGCATTCACAAAGATTAACAGCCTTTTATCAGCTGGGCTACAAGGATTCGAACCTTGAAAATGACGGAGTCAGAGTCCGTTGCCTTACCATTTGGCGATAGCCCAATAATAATATGTGCTTAAAGCACTTTGACAATATTTAGTTTATAAACTGGGCTACAAGGATTCGAACCTTGAAAATGACGGAGTCAGAGTCCGTTGCCTTACCATTTGGCGATAGCCCAATGCATCAACGAGACATATTATAGCGCAACGACTCTGATCCGTCAACTATTTTTTTCAATTTTTTTATTTTTTATTTACTGGATCCTGCTGCAGGCTTTCCAGTCCGGAAAATTACTGCCTGTGGATGAACATTTTCCCTCACCTGTCTTAATGATTCCGCGGATTGTCCGGATCTTCGAAACCAGGGCCCTGCATGTATGCCGGAGTCTTTGTTTCCGGTGTCAGCATTCCGGACGCCGCGGTGGTCTCCGTGACCGCAGCCGTTGTCTCCGAGGCTGTCGGCGCGGCTGTCTCCGGCGGCACAGTTTCCGGCGCTGCAGTTACAGCCGGAGCCGTCTCCGCCGGAGAAGTTTCCGGAACTCCGGTCGTCTCATGAGAAGTTCCATACCCCCAGGTATTCCGATTCCGTCTCCGTTCAGAACTTCCATATTCATCGCGTTCAGACTCATCGTCCTCGTCATCCCCGTCTTTCCGGTAGCTTCCTGTATCCTGGTCCACCCAGTCCACGCTCTCTCCGGCTTCCAGGGCTTTCCGGCGTCTCTGCATCTCCGAAAGGCCATCGTTCTCCGTAGTCTCTGTCTCTTCGCCCGCAGCAGACTCATCCGTAGTCTCTGTTTCCTGCTTTAAGACATCTTCCGTGCTCTCCCGAGCAGTTGTCTCCTCCTCTGTACTCTCCTCGCTGGCTTTCTCAAACGTCGTCTTTACGATCACCGGCTCCAGCGACAGCTGATATTCATGTTCTTCGATCTCACGGACCAGACGTTTCGAGGAATACCCGGCGAGTTCTTCCTTTTCCGGCACTGTGATCTCCGGATTTTCCGCAAACAGACGCTTTAAGAACTCCGCCTTCGTCACCGTGATCCCATATTCCGTCACAAGTTTTTTCGTGTCTGCGTCCTCACCCGCCTCAAACACGTAGACCTTCGCCCTGGACTCCTTTTTCTGGAGCTCGGACTCTGTCTCCTTCTGAACTTCTTTTACAATCTTCTCCGGTGACGCCTTACTGTCCGGATCGGATCTCCGGACAGAGATCAGGATTCCTCCGTCCTCGCCCAGACTGTTATTCTCAGCGAGCCGGTCAAAAATTTTCCCCACAGTGATCCCAAGACTTTTTCCGTCAAACGCATCCATGGAGACCGTTTCATTTGTCCTCGCCATCTTTCCGGATGCCGACAGCACTGCGCCCCTCCGGTTCATGGTAAATTCCATCAGGATATCGGAATTCACTTCCATGATCAGGGACTCTTTCTGATTCTTTCCAGCCATCAGGACCGCCATCAGGCAGACGGCAGCTGCGCAGGCCGCCAGCGCTCCTCCTGCCCTCGTAAACCACTTTTTCAGGGATTCCGCGGAGAATTCTCCGTCAGCTCCCATTCCCGCTTCCCTTCGGTCCGTCTGCTTTTTCTTCTCCTCAAAGAGTATGTCCTCATGTTCTTCATTCTGATTCATCATACCGTTTTCCTCTCGCCTTCATAAGCCACGTGAAGAAGGAATAAGCCTTCCGGCGGAGCAGTTCTCCCCGCCATGTCCCGGTTCTTTGCCTCCAGGATCACCTTCATTTCCTCCGGTTTCCGCATTCCACTGCCGATCTCCAGGAGCGTTCCCGTCAGGATCCGCACCATGTTGTAGAGAAAGCCGTTTCCTGTATACAGAAGTTCGATCTTCGTTCCGTGTTCCACGATCTTTATCTCATCGATCCGGCGCACCGTGCTCTTTTTCATCCTGCGGTTCGCACAGAAACTTTTGAAATCATGCTCCCCAATGAGGAAGCCTGCCGCGCGCCTCATGGCCTCCAGATCCAGTTTTTTTCCAAATCCGTAAACATATTTTCGCTCAAACACATTCTTCTTATCCCCGGTCTCCACATAATATCCGTATGTTTTTGAGGAGGCGGACAAACGGCTATGGAAGCGTTCCGGTGCGAGATCAGCCTCAAGCACCCGGATATCCTCCGGCAGATACCTGTTTAAGTATTCTTTCGCAGTCTCTCCGTCCGGGCAGATCTTCGCGTCCACATGGAAATTTGCCACCTGGCCTTTTGCATGGACTCCCGCGTCTGTTCTTCCGGACCCGTGGACTTCCACTTCCTCTCCCGCCATTTTTAAAAGCACTGCCTCCAGTTTCCCCTGGATCGTATTCTCCGTATTTCCCTGTTTCTGCCAGCCGTCATACCGGCTTCCGTCATATTCCAGCGTAATGCGAATATTATTCTTCATTGTTGTTCCTTCCTGATCTCAAAGCGGACACGTTCCGGCTTTTCCCGGCAAACAAAAATTCCCGGCAGAATTTTCTTCCTTGATCCGCCGGGAATTTCTGGCTCATCTGCCTGTTACCGCCCGGAAAAGACTATTTGTCTTCCAGTACGGACGTACAATGCGGACAGCGTGTCGCATGGATATTGATTTTTGTTTTGCAGTACGGGCATTCCTTCTCCGTAGCAGGAGCCGGAGCTGCCGGTTTCTCGAACATTTTCTTTGCCAGATGAACAGGACCAATTTTCACCACTATTCTACCAATTTTTCTCTTTGTTGGGAATACCCAGTTCCTGTTTTTTTATCTTTTCCTCAAATTTTCCCCATTTTATCCTGCTTCTGTCCCTCTGCAGTGCTCGTTTCCATCACCGGACTTTCCCCGATGGATCTCTGTCCTGCCCCGTTCCTCTCCCAAAATGCGACAGCAGGAGTAAAAGCTCATGCGCAAACAGCGGCATGGCGGAGAGGATGAGAAGTCTTGCCCATTCTGTCTTCGTGAGCCGCACGGTCTGGAATGCCGCAACGAGCGACGTCTGTTCCGTCACCACAAACTGCAGGGAGAATCCGACCGCCAGCGCCAGAATCATCAGCCGGTTATTCACAGGATCCATCCGGAAAACAGACTTTTCCACATCCCGCATCCCGATCGCGTGGAAAAGCTGGGACAGTCCCAGGACGGTAAAGGCATACGTCTGGCAGTGCGCCAGGATCATGGGATCTTCCAGCACTTTTCTGATCCCGGCAAGTGCAGCCGGTCTTCCGCTCCCGACAAGAAGAGCTGTCGGAACGACCAGAAAAGCGGTCAGGCTGATCAGTGCGATAAGAAATCCGTAAAACACCGTGCAGATCCCGCCTCCGTGGGCAAACAGGCTCTCTCCCGGTCTTCGCGGCTCCTTTTCCATCAGCTCCATTCCGTCGCACACATCCGTCCCCAGTGCCAGTGCCGGCAGAGAATCCGTGATCAGGTTGATCCAAAGGATGTGGCTTGCCTTGAGCGGGGCTGGCAGCGAAAACAGGATCGCGAAAAACATGGTCATGATCTCCCCAAAGTTCGAAGAAAGCAGAAATATCACCGTCTTTTTGATGTTTTCATAGATTTCTCTTCCTTCCTCAATGGCATTCCGGATCGTGGCAAAATTGTCATCCGTCAGAACGATGTCCGCCGCCTGTTTTGCCACATCAGTCCCGTTCTTTCCCATGGCGATCCCCACATCAGCCGCCTTTAAAGACGGAGCGTCGTTCACCCCGTCCCCGGTCATGGCGACGATCCCGTCCGCCTTCTTAAATGCCTGAACGATCCTGACTTTGTGGTCCGAGGAAACCCGCGCGAACACCCGGATCGATCCGATCCGTTTCTCAAGCCCGTCATCGCCCATCCTGTCTAATTCCTCCCCGGTCACGCACTGGGCCGGTGAATCCGCGATCCCAAGCTTTTTTGCCACTGCCAGGGCCGTATTTTTATGGTCTCCGGTGATCATCACCGTTGTGACCCCGGCGCGTCGAAATTCCCTTACCGCCTCCGCGGCCTCCGGACGCACCGGGTCTTCCAGGACCGCCAGCCCCAGGAATGTCATCCCGCGCTCGGACATGTCATTCCCGTTCTTCATGGCTGCCCCCAGGACGCGTCCGCCTGACGCGGAATAAGCAGAAACCTGTCTTTCATATTTTTGTCTCCGCTGCTCCGTCATGGGATGGATCCCCGTCTCGTCCTTATAGTGGTCACACCTCTTCAGGATCACATCCGGCGCCCCTTTCGTGAATGAGACGATCCTGTCCTGTTTCCGGCATACCGTCGTCATCCGCTTCCTCTCCGAGTCAAACGGCTGCGCTGCGCTCCTGACCCACTCCCTCCTCAGCCTCTCTGACCATCTTTCGTTTTCCCGGACTCTCTTCTTTCTGTCTCTGACGTCCGTCTTTTTCTGATCTTCGCTTTCTCTGTCCGCATAGAGTAAAAATGCCGCCTCCGTGGGGTCCCCGATCACCTCCCGCTTCCCCCATTTTGCATCATTGCAGAGAAGAAATGCCGTCAGAAGGAGTTCCGGATCCCCGTCCAGCGCCTGCACCGTCATCTCGTTTTTTGTCAGCGTACCCGTCTTATCCGAGCAGACCACATTGACAGCTCCAAGCGTCTCCACCGACGGCAGCCGCCGCACGATCGTGTTTACTTTTGCCATCCTGGAGACTGAGAGTGCGAGAACGATCGTGACGACCGCCGGAAGTCCTTCCGGGACCGCCGCCACCGCCAGGGAGATCGCCGTCAGGAACATCTCCCCCGCATCCCGCTTCTGGAAGATCGCCATCAAAAATAAAACAGCGCAGAGTCCCACCGCCAGGATGCTTAACATCGTTCCGAGGTCTCCTAACCGCTTCTGCAGCGGGGTGATCTCCTCCGGCGTCTCGTGGATCAGCTTTGCGATCCCGCCGATCTCCGTCTCCATTCCCGTCGCTGTGACGATTCCCTCGCCGCTCCCGGCTGTCACAAATGTGGACATGTACGCCATATTTTTCCGGTCCCCCAGCGGGGTATGCGCCCCTGCCAGAAATCCTGCGTCTTTCTCCACGGGAACCGACTCCCCCGTGAGTGCCGATTCCTGCGTTTTTAAGTTCTCCGCAGTGATCAGCCGGAGGTCTGCCGGAACCTGCTGCCCGGCACTGAGCAGCACGAGATCCCCGGGGACCAGCACGGCAGAATCCACCTCAAGGATTCTCCCATCCCGCCGCACCACGGCCGTGAGCCTCGTCATCTTCTTCAAGGAATCCAGCGCTTTCTGCGCCTTTCCTTCCTGTGCCACTCCCACCGCCGCATTTAAGAGCACGACTGCCGCGATGATCGCCGCGTCGCCCTGTTCCCCTAAAAGGACTGAGATCACACCGGCAGCTAGCAGTACATAGATCAGCGGATCCATGAACTGCCCGATCAGCCGTTTCAGGACAGACGGAGGCTTCTTCTCCTGCAGTTCATTTTTTCCATATATGGACAGCCGCCGTTTTGCCTCCCTGTCGGACAAACCGCCTGGATCCCCGGCATCCAACTCCCGTTTTACGTCAAAGACTGTTTTTTCTTCAAACAAAAAATCCCCCCATCCTCTCCTGCTTTTAGCAAGTTTATGAGGATGGAGGGAAAAACATACCCGGCCGCGTCTCTCAATGAAATTTATAATTTCTGATCACGGCCTGCAATGTCCTTGTTCCATTATATTCATTTACATCCGGGTAGTAGATCATATCGATCATATTTCTTCCCGCCTGCTCCTCAAGGAACCGGTCCCCGTCGGCAAACAAAAGTCCGTCCACCGGCTGCCCCGTCTCCGTCACGAGATTCATCTTTACGACATTCCGGTTCTTTCCGAGAACTCTCACATTCCGGATCACCAGACTTTTCTGCGCGAACAGCGGTTTTTCATTTCCCTGTCCGAACGGCTCCAGGTCCTTTAACTCCTGGACGATCTTCTCGTTCACATACTCGAACGGCATCGGGACGTCGATCCAGATCTTTGGCACAAAATCTTCCTCCGTGAGCTCTGCGTCCGCGTTTAACCGCCTCCGGAACTCATCGATATCCTTTTCTTCCAGGGAAAGTCCTGCTGCCATCGGATGTCCGCCGAACTTCACGAGGAGATCCGAGACTTTGCAGAGTCCCTGGTACATGTGATACTGCTCGATGGAGCGGCCGGAACCTTTCGCCGTGGTCTCTCCGCGGGTCAGCACAAAGGACGGCTTGTGGAAATGTTCCCGGAGTCTTCCGGCGATGATCCCGGCTAACGATTCATGACACTCCGGAAGAAATACAACGAGTACCTTATCGTCCATGTACTGTTTTTCCACCTGCTCGATCGCTTCCGCCTCCCCTTTCGCGGTCATGTCCTTCCGCATATCGTTGAGTTCTTTAAGCTCATCCGCCATCTCGCCGGCCCGTTCCGGATCTTCCGCCAAAAGCATCCTCAGTGCGACCTTCGCGCTCTTTAACCGGCCTCCGGCGTTTAAGCAGGGACCGATCACAAAGCCGATATGATACGCGCTTAAATTTGCGATATCCAGGTTATTTTTTTCTATGAGTTTCCGGAGTCCGGTATTCTTCGTCGATCCGATCTTTTTGAGACCATATTTTACAATCAGCCGGTTCTCGTCCTGGAGCTTCATGACATCCCCCACCGTGGCGATGGCGGCGAATTCCAACAGGTCCATCCACTCACTCTCCGGGATCCCAAGCTTCTCATACAGCACCCGGATGAGCTTCCAGGCGACCACAGCGCCGCAGATCTCGTGGAACGGGTAAGTCTCCCCGTCCTGCTTCGGGTCGACCACAGCGTCCGCCGGAGGCAGGATCTGACCATACTCATCGACCGGAACTTCGTGGTGGTCCGTCACCACGACCGTCATTCCCAGCTGTTTCGCGATGCTGATCTCACGGAGTGCCGCAATCCCGTTGTCGCAGGTCACAAGCGTATCCACTCCGTCTGCGGACGCCTGGCGGATAATCGACTCGTTGATCCCATATCCGTCCTTGATGCGGTCCGGGATCTCGTAATCGATCTGAGCATCATTTTCTTTCTCGACGCTGTATCGGCCTGCCTCCAATGAGCACCGCTGCGATAGTTCTTTTGCCGCCCGCTGAAATCCCTTTAACAAAATATATGTCGAGCACACGCCGTCGATATCGTAATCCCCGATGATCCGGACATGCTTTCCCTCTTTCAGCTTTCTTACGATCAGCTCCGCCGCCTGCTCCATCCCCTTCATCAGACGCGGATCATAGAGATCGTCCAGCGTCCCATAAAGATATTTTCTCATCTCCGCTTCTTCCGTCAGTCCGCGGTTTCTCATGACCCGCACTGCGACCGGGCTGACTCCCAGCCGCATGGCGAGACCGGAAAAATCCGCCCGCTTCGTCTGCACCATCCAGAGTTCTTTCTTTTCCTCCATGTTTTTCTCCCGTTATTTTTTACCGTTTTTCTGCCAGATAAAAGTTTTCCATCAGTATTTCTGTCCATTTACTTTCAGCCACTGCCGCCGTTCCCTGTAATCCGGCAGGATTTTCCCGACTTCCGCCCAGAATGCCGCGCTGTGGTTCATCTGGAGTCTGTGGGCGAGCTCGTGCACCACCACATAGTCCAGGATCTCCGGAGGCATCAGCACCAGCTTCCAGTTAAAATTCAAGTTTCCCTTCGCACTGCAGCTTCCCCAGCGGGTCTTCTGCTCCCTGATCGTGATCGTCCCGTAAGAGACGCCCATGAGCGGAGCATAATGGCTGCATCGGGCTCTGATCGCCTCTGCTGCCCGTTTTCTGCCTTCCGCCCGTTCTTGATCCGTGTAGGACGGACGCTCCGCCATGATCCGCTCTCCGGCTTTCAGGCGCACCTCGATCCAGTCCCGGTGTCCCTCGACAAACCAGTCCGCTGTCTGCACCGGCGTCCGGTAAGGCGCCCGGACCGTGATCGTCCCGTCGAGATCCACTTTTAAGGACATGGACCTGCGCTTCGCCCGGATCAGTTCATATGTAAAATGTTCTGTCTTTCTCTTCATCTGCTGTCTCCTATGATACGAAAAAAGGCACCTGCTAATGCAGATGCCTTAATCAGCGCGCCAGAGAAGATTCGAACTCCCGACACTACGGTCCGTAGCCGTATGCTCTATCCAGCTGAGCTACTGACGCACACTTGAGAAGTCTTGGTGAACCGCAACTCACTCAACAAAAAGTATTCTACTACATATTTTCGTTTCTGTCAACACTTTTTGAAATTTTTATTCAATTTTTTGTTACAGTTCAGCCATGCGCTGGTTTGAATGAGAAAGTGTGTTGCAAGCTTGCTTGCATAAGCACTTTTTCATCCAAATCAGCATATGGTGGAACCACCAAGCTTCTTGTTTTCATGAATATGAAAACAAGAAGATGTAATGGCTGAACTGTAACAATTTTTTTTTACCGATCGCGGTGCGCAAAAACAGCTCAGCCGCGCACCGCAATCGCAGTTCAAACAATCCAATTCCTATGCAGGATCACCAACAGCACGATCTCCTTACCAGATCGACGGTTTCAGATCTGCCGGAAGCGGATTCGGATATGTCTCTCCGTCCAGCTCTTCCTTCCAGTCTGCCTTTGCTTTTTCGATCAGCTCCGGATTCAGGAGAAGCTCAGCGCCGACGTAAGCCATGACTTTCGCTGCCGCCAGCATTCCCTTATGGGCGATCGGTGATTTACCCTGGGCAACCGCTACCCAGGAGTGGAGCGCAGTACCTGCCGGGAAACAGCTCGTGTAGACCTGTCCTGTCGGAACGACCCAGCTGACATCTCCGACGTCCGTGGATCCGCCTCCGCCGTAAGAAGTATTCTTATCAACAATGAAATCCCACATCGGGCTCTCTAAAAGCTCCTGACGGTGCTCTTTTCCTCCGATCGCGGATGCCTGATCTTTTAATCCTTCTTTATCAAGTTCCGTGATGACGCCCTGGAACTTCTTCGCATAGGCAAGCTCTTCCTCTGTGTAGCCGACCGGGATAACATGTTCCAGGTTCTCCTGGACAAGATCCGCAAGAGTGTCATTATTGATCAGGTTGGAATAGGCCGCAACCTGTTTGATATCCACCGTTGTTCCGGTGATCAGCGCAGCGCCCTTCGCAATGTCGCACATCCGCTCATAGAGCTTCTTCACCTGGGTTACCTTCGGTGCGCGGATCGCATAGAGGATCTGGGCTTCCGCCGGGATCACGTTCGGAGCGATTCCGCCGGAGTTTGTGATCGCGCCGTGAACTCTCGCCGCATCGATCATGTGCTCTCTCATATAGTTGACACCGATATCCATGATCTCAACTGCGTCCAGCGCAGAACGCCCAAGCTCCGGAGCACCTGCCGCATGGGAGGAAATTCCATGGAAAGTAAAGAATGCACGGAAGTTTGCCAGATGATAACCGCCCTTCATTGCTTTATTCATGGTATACGGATGCCATGTGATCGCGATATCACAGTCATCAAAGTAGCCGTCGCGGACCAGGTATGCTTTTCCGCCTGCATTCTCCTCTGCCGGGCAGCCATAGTAACGGATCGTTCCGCTCATATGGTTCTCTTCCATATACGTTTTTAAGGAATCCACCGCAGCCACGGAAGCTGTTCCGAGCAGATGATGACCGCAGCCATGTCCGTTCGTCTTTCCCGGGATCGGGCAGCGTTCCAGGTTGTCTGCTTCCTGCTGAAGACTGGAAAGTGCATCAAACTCACCCAGGAATGCGAGGATCGGCTTTCCGCTTCCCCATTCAGCGATAAATGCGGTCTCTTCCCCCGCAAGATCCGACTTGATGGAAAATCCTCTGGATTTCAAAAACTCCTGCTGAAGTTTTGAGGACTCATATTCCTGAAATCTCGGCTCCGCAAAGCCCCAGATCGCGTCGCTGATCTTTGTGTATTCGCTGCTCCTCTGATCGACCGTCGCTCCGATCTCCTTTCTGAAATCTGTTCCCATATGTATGTACTCCTTTCTATTGTCTGCCTTATTCATGCGCGCACTCGCCGTTCGCCATAACCGTGCAAGCACGTTTCCGGCTCACTTTCGCTCTCTTGATTCGCATGAACTTATCGTTCATGCGCACACTCGCCGTTCGCCATAACCGTGCGAGCACGCTTCTGGCTCACTTTCGCTCGTGTCATTCGTGTCTCTTGCCTGTTACGGTTTCGGTTATGATTTTCCAGACGGTAACTGCATTTACCATCGGCTCCGCGAACGAACTCTCATCAAAGACCTTCTTCGGACTTACCTGGTTCATGAGAACTGCCAGCGCTTTTTTCTTTTCCGCGGTATCTTCCACCAGACAAGCAGTTCCGTTTCCACAGATACTCTCAAAACTCGTCGTAGACTTGCAGGCTATATCATAATTGATCGTCAGGATATTCGCCCCGTAAATGCAATATGAGACATTGGGATTTTCTCTGATCCTGTCGAGTTTTGTTCCCTCTTTCGCTCCATGGAAGTACAGTATCAGCTTTCCATCTTCCACTTCCGCTCCGTAATTCAGCGGAATCAAATAAGGACATGGCTCATCGTGGAACGCAACGGTACACACGGTTTCCCGCTTTGCGATCGACACGATATCAGCCATGTCCTTCAATTCTCTGTCTTTTCTTCTCATCCAGACCTCCATTCCAGCCGCCGGATACCGCACTTTCCCTGTCTGCTTCTTTCAGATATGTTCAGACTATATTGCAGAAAATGCACGATCCGCCAGACTTTTCGTAAGATGAGACTATCATATCATAAATTTTTTTATCCCACAAGCAGTATACGACGATGTATGCTAATAGCGAGGACTTTCAAGTCCTCGCTATTACAACGATGGTCAGCTCAATTCCCCCAACGCCCGATGGCTTGTCCAAGAACAAAGCTGGGAATCAGCGTATCTGCAAGCGACCAGAAGGAAAGCTTTTTGACCTTGCAGTAAATCAGTACAACAGCAACACCGCCGAGGATGCCTCCATAAATGGCAAGCCCGCCCTTATTGATTTGAAAAACGGAGAGAAGGTTATCCTTGTACTGCTCCCACTCAAAAAGCACATAGTATGCTCTGGCACAGAGAATACACACGGGAATCAGCCAAAGCACGAGATTATATAAGTGATCCGGTTCAACTCCGGTTTTTTTGCACCGGCGAAGTGCCAGCATAAATCCGAGGATCATGCCGAATGTGATGATGATACCGTACCTTGCGATGTTCAGCCCTTCTATGCCAAACAGGTTTTTAACAGCATAATGATTCATAGATTTTTTGAAAGCCTCCCTGCTATTCGACCCGCAGCATCCGATAGCCGATTCCAATGTGCGTTTGTATGTATTGCTGCCCATCTTTTCCGCGTTCCAGCTTTTTGCGTAGGGTCGCCATGAACACCCGCAGAGAAGCAATATCGTTCTCCCAACTGCTGCCCCAAATCTGCTGTGTGATGTAGGTGTGAGTCAGAACCTTTCCCACATTTTTTGAGAGTAGGCACAACAGCTTGTACTCGATGGGTGTCAGGTGAAGCTCTGCGCCGTCAAGATATGCGCAGCCTGCCGCATAGTCGATTTTCAGCGCACCATTCGTA
>OGKA01000328.1_pt1 | contig 55236 bp, 48 predicted proteins | sample 1572211 | NCBI WGS metagenome assembly OGKA01 (sample SAMEA2582125, study PRJEB24529) | metagenome | biome: Human gut stool | place: China | collected 2011 | reverse complement strand
TGCCCAACGGGGCAATCGAACGAGAAGCCCCCACTTCAAGCGTGAGCTAAGTGGTAGGAGTATGTCACGAATTCGTAAGGGAAAATGAATGGATTCCGGGGAAGATCAGCGGTAGGATATAGAAAACGGAACGGTCCGGAAAACGCGGATCCCGATCTGCGTCGGCGTTCCGGCGGATAACGACGAATAAAACAGGATTTGGAGAAGAAAAGCATGAGAAAGTATGGATTATATCTTTTGATCGCGGTTGGTCTTCTTGCGGGCTGCCAGAAAAAATATACGGCGATGGATACGACGACTGCACAGACTTCTGCGGAAGAGACAAAAACGACAGAAAGTGCAAAAGTGACGGTAGAGGAAGAATCAAAAGCAGCTGGGGAGACAGATACAAAGGAGACGGAAAGTACAGGAAAGCTGGATCCGATCCCGATCGCGGTGACAGGCGAGTACGATGGAGAGTGGGACGACAGCCAGACTCCGATCATCACGTCCCGGTGTGACAGGGCCTTTGTCCAGGGAGACGGATATGAGACGTTAAAGAGCGTACTCTCGGCAAAAAATGATGAGATGGCGGCTGCGCACAAAAAGGAATACGAGGAGTATAAAGCGGAAGCGATAGACATGCGGAAAGAGTTTACAGACGCAAAGTTCACGTATGCCTGCAATTATGAATTTCAGCCGATCCGCTTTGATGGGGCGGTTGCCAGCATGTCCTGGCTGAAGTATTATGATATGGGCGGTGCGCATCCGACCTCCTACAACGATTATTACAATTTTGATACACAGACCGGAAAACAGCTGGAGCTTTCTGATGTGGTGAAAGATATGGACGGATTCCGGAGCTATGTAAAGGAAGAACTTGCGGGACGCGCGGCGGACGGAGAGCTGTTCGATGACTATGAAGATACGGTGGACACGCTGTTTGATGGAACGAACGCAGATTCCAGCCTGGAGTGGGCCATCACGGAAAATGGGGTGAGCGTTTACTTCGCTCCATACGAGATCGGACCGTATGCGGCGGGCGAGATCGAGATCGCTGTCCCGTTTAAGGACCATGAGTCGATGTTTGAGGAAGCCTACATGGGTGCTTCCACGGATGGATGGGCAAAAAAAGTGGATCCGTGGGATACCGTGACTTATCGTTCAGGGGATGTGGGCGCAAGCGTCTGCTATACATATGAAGAGCCGGAGACGGAAGATGACTTTACAAGAAAACTCACGATCGAGCGGGAACAGAACGGGAAAAAGGATACGTTTACCGAAGATGTTTACGGAAAGATCGGGGATACCTGGCTTGTCATGACGGATGACGGACGTTCCTATCTCTACATGGAGCTTTCCAGTGAAAATGACTGGAAGACCATGGAGGTGTATGATCTGAACGGTGAGAAGGTGGCGAAAGCCGGCAGTTCCACAGACAGCGTAAACGGCGCGCCGATCCAGACTCCGGATGCTTTTTATCTCACAAGACGGATCGATGCGCTCGGAACATACAGTGCGTACCGGAAATTCCATGTGGGAGCGGACGGTATGCCGGAGGCGGACGGAAATGTGTATACAAAGATCCGCACTTCCGATTCCCATGAAGACGAAATGCCGCTCGTATCGACGAGAGCGCTGCCGGTAACACTTTTCGGAGCTGACGGAAGCGAGACGGAGGCAACTATGCCGGTAGGGACTAAATTCTATGTGAGAGCGACGGATGAAGAGACGTTTGTGGACATGGAACTGGAAGACGGAAGAAAATGCCGGATCGCGGTCAGACAGTCCGGCGATGGCTGGGGATTCCTGATCGATGGTGTCTCCGAGGAGGAGTGCTTCGAGTTTGTTCCGTATGCGGGATGATGATTTGCTTGACAAACCATATCCTCATGCTAAAATGGACTTATACAGAGCTGGCGCCCGCATGCGCGGAGACGGCAGCAGAACATGATTATGAGAGATAACAGGAGGGGGAACCAATGAAATTTTTCATTGACACAGCCAATGTGGAGGAGATCCGCAAAGCAAACGATATGGGAGTGATCTGCGGAGTTACGACAAATCCGTCCCTGATCGCAAAAGAGGGAAAAGATTATGTTGAGACCCTGAAAGAGATCGCGTCGATCGTAGACGGACCGATCAGCGGCGAGGTAAAGGCAACGACAACGGACGCGGAAGGAATGATCGCGGAGGGACGTGAGATCGCGAAGATCCATCCGAATATGGTTGTAAAGATCCCGATGACCGTTGAGGGATTAAAAGCAACAAAGGTCCTTGCATCGGAAGGCATCAAAGTAAATGTTACCCTGATCTTTTCTGCAAACCAGGCACTTCTCGCAGCAAGAGCAGGTGCAGCTTATGTATCTCCGTTCGTAGGCCGTCTTGATGATATCTCCCAGCCGGGTATCGACCTCATCGAAACTGTTGCCGAGATCTTCGCACTTCATGATATCGAGACAGAGATCATCGCAGCAAGTGTCCGCCACACGATGCATGTGACAGAGTGTGCACTCGCAGGTGCTGATATCGCAACGGTTCCGTACAAAGTGATCGAGCAGATGACACATCATCCGCTGACAGATCAGGGAATCGAGAAATTCCGCAAAGACTATGAAGCAGTTTTTGGTAAATAAGAAACATTCATGAGGACGCCTTCGGGCGTCCTTTTTTTGCGCGCTTTTTTGTGATAAAGAGGTAGAGGGAAGAACAGTAAAGACACAGAAAAGCAGATTTTGAACGCAGATAAGCATTCCCCCGCTTCAAGTGCGCGGAGCACTAAGCGGTAGGTGAGTGGGATGCTTATGTCAGTGGGAGTTGAAAGCTCCCACTGACAGATCGCGAAGCGACTGCGTTCATGAGCAAGTAGCGAAGCGGATTGCGAATGTCCGCTTTACTGATAAGAGAGAGCAGGACATTGGGAGATGTGTACTGTGTTAACCGGTAAAAGCTTTACCGGATCATAAAACAGATCAGAATAGTTCATAAAAACAAAAAAGAACAAAGAATACATATAATATAGACAATTTAAAAAGAAAGGTGATAAAGAAAAACATGGAAACACCAGAAACAAAGAAAAATAAGGCGGCCGCCGCCGTCATTCAGACCGCGATCATCCTGTTCTGCCTCACGGTCTATGCCGCAGGAGTCGTTCTCTTCATCCTTCCGTCGGACATGATCGCGGCGGGGGCCACGGGCCTGGGACTTTTTGCGGAACACTACTTCGGGATCCCGCTCTCCGGCTTTGTGGCGATCTTTAATATCGCCATGTTCGGACTCGGATGGCTGGAACTCGGAAAGAAATTTGCGGCGACAACACTGATCGCGACTTTTTATTATCCATTTATCCTGAACAGGTTAAGCGCGCTGGCGGGAAACTTCGTTTTCACAAATGATCCCATGCTCTGCGCGATCTTTGCAGGAGTGATGATCGGATTTTCGCTGGGGATCGTGATCCGCTCCGGAGCGTCCACCGGCGGTATGGACATTCCGCCGCTCGTGCTCCAGAAGCGGCTTAAGATCCCGGTTTCCGTGTCCATGTACGTGTTCGACGTGGCGATCTTACTGTCTCAGCTTCTTTTCCGTGACCGGGAAAAGATCCTTTACGGGATCATCATGGTCATGATCTACACGGTGATCCTCGACAAGATGCTCATGATGGGCAAAAAGCAGGTGCAGGCGAAGATCATCAGTGAAAAATATGAGGCGATCAACCTTGCAGTACAGCAGCAGCTTGACCGCGGGACGACCCTGTTCAAGGTCGAGGGCGGTCATCTGAGAAAGCCGTCCATGGCTGTTGTCACCGTTGTTTCCGGACGAGAGCTCCAGAAATTAAACCGCATCGTGATGGACATCGATCCGGAAGCATTCATGGTGGTTCACCAGGTCGGAGAAGTCCGCGGGCGGGGCTTTACTGAGATGAAACGTCATCTGGAAGCAGAAGGTTTAAAAAATTAACTGCATCACGAGACAGGCATTAGAAAAAAAGTTTCTTAAATTTTTCTGACGAAAAGGGATAAAAATGTTGCTAAGGCGGGGAAAAACTCCTTGAATTTTGCATCAAATCCGTTTATTATTACACTAGGCAGAAATTTGATTTTCGTCAATTTAAGGAATAATGGAGGAAAGCAAAATGACAAAAACGTCGGCAATCAACAGAATTCATGATTTGCTTGATGACAACAGCTTTGTTGAAGTTGGTGCTTATATTACTGCCAGAAGCACTGATTACAACATGCAGTCTCAGGAAACCCCTGCAGATGGTGTTGTTACCGGTTATGGCACGATCAATAGCGCTCTCGTTTATGTGTACAGCCAGGACGCGTCTGTTATGGGCGGATCCATCGGTGAAATGCACGCAAAAAAGATCGAGCAGCTCTATCATATGGCCATGAAAATGGGTGCTCCCATTATCGGGCTTGTTGACTGTGCAGGTTTAAGACTCCAGGAGAGCATGGATGCTCTGGACGGTTTCGGCAAACTTTATGTCTGCCAGGCAATGGCATCCGGTGTGATCCCGCAGATCCAGGCTGTGTTTGGAAACTGCGGCGGCGGAATGGCTGTAGCATCTGAAATGGCTGATTTCACATTTATGGAACAGGACGCAAGATTATTTGTGAATGCTCCGTTCGTGATCGCTGAGAATGATGCGGACAATTCCGGTGCCGAGTACCAGGCAAAAGAGACAGGAAACGTATGCGGAACTGGTTCCGAGAAAGAAATCTTTACTGAGATCAGAAATCTTGTTTCCATTCTCCCGGCCAACAACGAGGACGACATGTCCTACAGCGAATGCGAGGATGACTTAAACAGACTCTGCACAGACATTGAAAATTGTGCAGGCGATACTTCTATCGCCCTGTCCATGATCTCCGACGACAATTTCTATATGGAATTGAAGAAAGACTATGCTCCGGAGATGGTAACGGCATTTATCCGTTTAAACGGAGCTACCGTTGGCTGTGTTGCAAACCGCAGTGAAGTTTATACAGACGGTGAGAAGACTGCTTCCTATGACGCGGCTCTTACCGCGGCAGGATGTGAGAAAGCGGCAGCATTTGTTAATTTCTGCAATGCTTTCGAGATCCCGGTACTTACACTCGTCAATGTAGACGGTTATAAGAACTGCAAATGCAACGAGAAGAAGATCGCAAAAGCGGCAGCACGCCTGACGTACGCGTTTGCCAACGCGGATGTTCCGAAGGTAACTGTCGTTGTAGGCAAGGCAAACGGAACAGCAGGACTTACCATGAACAGCAAATCCATCGGTTCTGACATTGTATACGCATGGAAGAACGCGAAGATCGGTGTCATGGAAGCAGTACCGGCTGTGAAGATCATGTATGCCGATGAGATCGCGAAGGCTGATAACGCGGCCGTAGTGATCAACGAAAAAGCAGCACAGTATAATGAGATGCAGGCAAGCGCTCTTGCGGCGGCAAAGAGAGGATATGTAGATGATATCATCGAAGCTTCCGAGACAAGACAGCGTGTAGCTGCTGCATTTGAGATGCTGTTCACAAAAAGAGAGGATCGTCCGTCCAAAAAGCACGGAACGATCTAATATGAGGTGGCTGAAATATGAAACAGAGAATTAGAAAAATCTGGCTTGCACTCTGCATGGCAGTTTGCCTCTTCGCGCTTGCAGGATGCTCTGCAGCCGTTGACACCGCTGAAACAATCGATCCGCAGATCGAGATGGCGATGCAGTCCGGCTCCCAGCAGTACCTGGATCTGTTCAACCAGATGGATGACGCTTCCATCGAGCAGGCCCTTGCGACAAGCGTAAAGAACAAAGATACTGTTATGGAGAATGCGTTAAAATCCTGGGATTCCGTAAAGGATGACCTCGGCGCGTTCGTTTCCAGCGAGACAGCTGTTGTAACAAAAAGTGATGACGGCTATGTCGCAAGAATGAATACCGTTTACGAGAAGAGAAACATGGAGTTCACTCTGATCGCAGACGAGGACCTCAACAAGGTTGAGACAATTTCCTTCTCTCCGGTTTACACAACAGGCGAGAAGATGGCGAAAGCCGGAATGAATACCTTAATGGGTATGGGCGTTGTATTCGTAGTCCTGATCTTCATCAGCTGGCTGATTAGCATGTTCAAATACATCAACGTATTTGAGGCAAAGATGAAGGCAAAGAAGGCTGCAGCAGCACCGGCACCGGCGGCAGCACCGCAGGCAGCACCGGCAGCTCCGGCTCCGGCACCGGCAGCAGCACCGGCTGAGGAAGAGAACCTCGCCGACGACACAGAGCTCGTTTCCGTTATCACAGCAGCAGTAGCCGCTTACGAGGGAAAAGAGACGGTTGACAACGGACTTGTTGTCCGCTCCATCAAGCGTGTTTCTAACAAAAACTGGAATTAATCAATTATCAGGAGGAAATTACAATGAAAAATTATACAATCACAGTAAATGGCAATGTATATGAAGTAACAGTAGAAGAGGGCTTCACTGGCGCAGCTTCCGCACCGAAGGCAGCAGCACCGGCTCCGAAGGCAGCTCCGGCAGCAGCACCGAAGGCAGCACCGCAGGCAGCACCGGCTCCGGCAGCAGCAGGCAGCGTAGCAGTAACAGCTCCGATGCCGGGCAAGATCCTTGGCGTTAAGGCATCTGCAGGCCAGGCTGTTAAGAGAGGCCAGGTTCTTCTGATCCTCGAGGCTATGAAGATGGAGAACGAGATCGTTGCTCCGCAGGATGGTACTGTTGCAAGCATCAACGTTGCTGTTGGTGATTCCGTAGAGCCGGGTGCTACACTCGCTACATTAAACTAATTTTCTGCTGACTGCAGATTCCACATGGAGGGATTAACATGGAATACATTCAAAATACACTTTTGAATCTTCTTCAGCAGACAGCATTCCTGAACTTAAGCGTAGGAAACCTGATCATGATCTTAGTAGCTTGTATCTTCCTTTACCTTGCAATCGGTAAAGGGTTCGAGCCGCTTCTTCTTGTGCCGATTTCCTTTGGTATGCTGCTCGTAAATATCTATCCGGATATTATGCTGAGCATTGAAGATTCTTCCAACGGTGTTGGAGGACTTCTTCACTATTTCTACTTACTGGACGAGTGGAGTATTCTCCCGTCTCTGATCTTCATGGGTGTCGGCGCTATGACAGACTTCGGTCCGCTCATCGCTAACCCGAAGAGCTTCCTTTTAGGCGCTGCCGCTCAGTTCGGTATCTACGCCGCTTACTTTATGGCTATTTTCATGGGCTTCAACGACAAGGCAGCAGCTGCGATCTCCATCATCGGTGGTGCAGACGGCCCGACTTCCATCTTCCTTGCTGGTAAGCTTGGACAGACAGAGTTCATGGGACCGATCGCTGTAGCAGCTTACTCCTACATGGCGCTCGTTCCGATCATCCAGCCGCCGATCATGAAACTCTTAACAACAGAAGAAGAGAGAAAGATCAAGATGGAACAGCTTCGTCCGGTATCCAAACTTGAGAAGATCCTCTTCCCGGTTATCGTTACGATCGTTGTTTGTATGATCCTTCCGACAACTGCACCGCTCGTTGGTATGCTTATGGTTGGTAACCTCTTCCGTGAGTCCGGCGTTGTTAAACAGTTACAGGAGACAGCTTCCAACGCTCTTATGTACATCGTTGTTATCGTACTCGGTCTTTCCGTAGGTGCTACAACAAGTGCTGAGAGATTCTTAAAAGTTACAACCATCAAGATCGTTATCCTTGGTCTGATCGCATTCGCATTCGGTACAGCTGCCGGTGTTATCTTCGGTAAGATCATGTGCAAGGTAACAGGTGGTAAGGTTAACCCGCTGATCGGTTCCGCAGGTGTATCTGCAGTTCCGATGGCAGCCCGTGTATCCCAGAAGGTTGGTTCTGAGGCAGATCCGACAAACTTCCTTCTGATGCATGCAATGGGTCCGAACGTAGCAGGTGTTATCGGTACAGCGGTTGCTGCCGGTACCTTCATGGCTATCTTCGGGGTTTAATCAGATCCGAAACTTTTAATATTGGGGATGTCCATTTTTGGACATCCCGGTTTAGGAGGATAATAAAATGGCAGAAGTTCAGAAAAAGCCGGTTAAGATCGTTGAGACCGTTCTTCGTGATGCGCATCAGTCTCTCCTTGCAACAAGAATGACGACTGAGCAGATGCTTCCGATCGTTGACAAAATGGATAAAGTTGGCTACCACGCAGTAGAATGCTGGGGCGGCGCTACTTTTGATGCCTGCCTGCGTTTCCTGAAAGAAGATCCGTGGGAGAGACTCAGAAAGCTGAGAGCCGGTTTTAAGAACACAAAGCTCCAGATGCTGTTCCGTGGTCAGAACATCCTTGGATACAATCATTACGCGGACGATGTGGTTGAGTACTTCGTACAGAAATCCATCGCAAACGGAATTGATATTATCCGTATTTTCGACTGCCTGAATGATATCAGAAACCTTGAGACTGCCGTTAAGGCGACAAAGAAGGAAGGCGGACATGCCCAGATCGCCCTTTGCTACACATTAGGCGATGCGTATACACTTGATTACTGGAAGAATATCGCTTCCGAGATCGAGAGCATGGGCGCTGATTCCCTCTGTATCAAGGATATGGCTGGTCTTTTAACTCCGTATGCGGCTTCCGAGCTCGTTACGGCATTAAAACAGGGCACTAAACTGCCGATCGACCTGCACACGCACTATACCTCCGGTGTTGCTTCCATGACATACTTAAAGGCTGTGGAAGCAGGCTGCGATATCATTGACTGTGCAATGTCTCCGCTGGCTCTCGGTACATCCCAGCCGGCAACAGAAGTTATGGTCGAGACATTCCGCGGAACCAAGTATGATACTGGTTACGACCAGAATTTGCTTGCAGAGATCACCGATTACTTCACTCCGATCCGTGAGGAAGCTTTAAAGAGCGGACTCCTGAATCCGAAGGTTCTCGGTGTCAACATCAAGACTCTCCAGTACCAGGTACCGGGCGGAATGCTTTCCAACCTTGTTTCCCAGTTAAAGGAAGCAGGACAGGAAGACAAGTACCGCGCAGTGCTTGAGGAAATCCCGAGAGTAAGAAAAGATTTCGGCGAACCGCCGCTTGTAACTCCGTCCTCCCAGATCGTTGGTACACAGGCTGTTATGAACGTTCTGTCCGGCGAGAGATACAAAATGGTTCCGAAGGAATCCAAGAAGATCATGATGGGCGAATTTGGTAAGACGGTGAAACCGTTCAACAAAGAAGTCCAGAAGAAGATCATCGGTGACGCGACTCCGATCACCTGTCGTCCAGCAGATCTGATCCCGCCGCAGTTACCGAAATTCGAGAAGGAGTGCGCACAGTGGAAGCAGCAGGATGAGGATGTTTTATCCTACGCTCTGTTCCCGGCTGTAGCGAAAGACTTCTTCGAGTACCGCGAAGCACAGCAGACGAAGGTTGACCAGAAGACTGCTGACAAAGCGAATAAAGCTTATCCGGTATAATTTTGCAGTAAATCTGAATATCAATTGACGAAAAAAGAGAGTCCGGCATTTCCGAGAGGAGGTGCCGGATTTTTTTAACAGGAAATTCCGATGGAACTTCCTGTTAAAAAAAGGCACTGTGTGCCTAAGATGCACACTCGCGCGAAGATGAAGATTGTCGCAAGCGACCGCGCGAGGCGCACGAATGTGCCGAGGCACATTCTATTTAATCCAACTTTTACAAAACCCTTAAGAAAATGCGGCAATATTTGGAATTTGTGTGAAGTTTTCCCTGCGCGGTTGACAGAAAAGTGCCTTTGTCATTATAATGGGTATGATGTCGGTTTTATGCAAAAAATCACGAAACCGGCAGTGGGAGAGAAGAAAAACATGACAAAAAAACAAAAAAGAATTCTGGCGCTGATGCTGGGAGCGGTCCTTTTGGGGGACTGCGCGGCTCGGACCGGAACGATGATATCCGGACTGTCTCTGGCATATGCGGCGACAGGTTCGGCGACGGTAAATGCGACTACCCTGAATGTGAGAAGCACACCGGGGACGACGGGATCCGTCGTAAAAAAGCTGGCCTACGGGGCGGCCGTCACGGTGGTCTCCGAGACAGCCGGATCGGATGGAAAAACCTGGTATAAGATCCAGTTTTCTTCCGGATCCGGGACGCAGGAAGGCTACGTCCGGTCAGATTATATTAAATTCCCGGTGTCCTACAGCTATGACTCCACGTTTGAGAATTATCTGAACAGCCAGGGATTTCCGGAAAGCTATAAGGTGTCTCTGCGGACACTTCACACGGAGCATCCGACCTGGGTCTTTCAGGCTCAGAAGACGGGGCTGAACTGGAGCGACGTGATGGCGGCGGAGGGAGCTGTCGGAGCGAATCTGGTATCAAAATCCAGCATTTCTTCCTGGAAATCCACAGAGTACGGTGCCTATGACTGGAATACCGGAACCTGGACAGGCTTTGACGGATCGTCCTGGGTGGCGGCATCAAAAGATATTGTCGCCTACTATATGGATCCGAGAAACTTTTTGAATGATACTTACGTGTTCCAGTTCCTGCATCATGCTTACGACAGCAATGCGCAGACGAGAGAGGGACTTACAAGCCTGATCACTGGAACATTCCTGGAAAAAACACCGGAGTCGACAACCGCAGCGACCCAGAGCGTGCAGGAGACCATCGGTTCCGGAAGCTCTCCGGTCGTCAATAACAGCGGAAGCACAGGGACTTCCGGCTCGCTCCAGCAGGGAGAGAGCTATGGACCGGGAATGAGCACGGGAACATCCGGAGGAACTTCTTCGGGAAGCAGCTCCGGCAGTCAGGGCGTGAGTCTTGAGGGCCCTGGTTCCACAGTGAGCTCCACGATCAGCCAGAGAAAAGTGATCACGACGGCACTCCCGGAGGTCGAGTACGGCCCGGGAATGGATGCATCCTCGATTACCGATGACAATACCGGTGCGTCAAACACATCTCCGGTACCGACCGGGCAGACTTATGTGGATATCATCATGAAGGCGGCTGCGCAGACCGGTGTCAATCCTTACGTTCTCGGAGCGATGATCCTTCAGGAGCAGGGAACCGGAAAGTCGGGAAGCATTTCAGGAAAGACCGCAGGCTATGAAGGATATTATAACTTCTTTAATGTCGGCGCTTTTGCGTCGGGATCCATGTCTGCAATTACAAGAGGACTCTGGTATGCATCCCAGTCGGGAAGTTACGGCAGACCATGGAATTCCATTGAGAAGTCCATCATTGGCGGAGCGACCTACTACAGCGAGAATTTCCTGAAAAACGGACAGGATACCTTCTACTTAAAGAAGTTTAATGTACAGGGCAGCAACCTGTACAAGCACCAGTATATGACCAACGTGGAGGGAGCGGCCGGAGAGGGCGCGAAGCTCGCGAGAGCATATACGGATGCGATGAAGAAACAGGCACTTGTCTTTAAGATCCCGGTGTTCAATAACATGCCGGAAACAGCGTGCGCGAAACCGACCGTGAACGGAAGCCCGAACAATAAGCTGTCCGGAATCACGATTGACGGATATTCCCTGACGCCGACTTTCAGCAAGGATACGGAGAAATATGATCTTGTTGTTGATTCTTCCGTTTCCTCCGTCAATATCCGCGCGACGGCGATCGACTCCAAGGCAACTGTCAGCGGAGCCGGTACGATCAGTCTCGGCAGCGGAACGACGATCGTTAAGATCGTAGTGAAGGCAGAAAACGGTGATACGAGAACATACCAGGTTTCCATTGCAAAAGGAAACGGGAACGGCAGTACAACTATTGTCTCCCCGTCAACGGGCAGCTCGACGGGAAGTCAGTCCGGATCAACGGTGGGACCTGGCGGTTCGACAGGTACATCAAGCTCCGGAAGCACTTCCGGCAGTAGTTCCGGAACTTCCGGTCCGGGAAGCAGCACTTCCGGGACGCAGAGTTCCTATCCGGAAGGTGCTTCCGGCTCCGGAAAGCTCGTGACGACATCTTCGGGCACGACCAGTACCTCCGGAAGTACGAATCCGGGAAGTACAGGTTCGTACCCGGAGGGCGCCTCCGGCAGCGGAAAACTTGTGACAGCGTCAAGATAGAACAAAACGTATTACAGGTCTGTTTCTGGAAAGACTATGCCTGGATCAAGATGATATAGGAGCTTATTCTGACAGGGACCGTGATTTACCCATTGCCTTTGCGGGCAGGAGATCCGGTATTTGTCTGAATGAGCTGGAATAGGAGAAGAATATGAAACAATGTATGAAAAAACTGGCGGCAGGACTGCTGGCGTTCGCGCTGATGGTCATGCTGCTGCCGGCAGGATCCATGGTCTCTTTTGCGGCCTCCGGGAAACTCTCATTTTCCGACCCGACCGCTTCGGTGGGAGATCAGGTATCTGTCACGATGAAGATCACTTCGGACGGAGCTCTCGGTTCCTCGGACGTGATGCTCCAGTATGATGCGGATGCCCTTGAATTTGTCAGCGGAACAAATGCAAACGGCGGCGCCGGTTCGGTCCGTGTGACCGGTTCTGCGGAAGCCGCAGACCAGAAGGTATTCAGTTTTACACTGAAATTTAATGCCTTAAAGGCGGGAACTTCCTCCATCACGGTGACATCCCAGGAGGTTTATGATGCAGATTCCAAGGCTGTAACACTTGACCATGTCGGAAGTGCTTCCGTGAAGATCAATGCGGCGGCGTCTTCCTCCAAAGATGCGTCCCTGTCATCCCTTGAAATCTCACCTGGTACGCTGAAACCGGCGTTCTCCGCCGATGTTACGGAGTACACGGCTGCGGTTTCCAGCGATGTGACTTCCGTAACGGTCAGTGCACCTGCAAAAGATGGAGCTGCAAAGGTTGCCATCAGCGGAAACGATGATCTCCAGGACGGGGAGAACACGATCACCTGTACCGTTACGGCGGAAGACGGGGAGACAACAAAGACGTACACGATCGTTGTGACAAAGTCTGACGATGCGGCATCTTCCGATGAGGAGACAACTGCGGATTCCACTGAGACAAGCGGCGGTGTTGTCGGCGAGGAAGGCAACTGGACGGTTGCGGATACCTTTGATGATTCGGAACTCCCGTCAGGCTTTACTGCGACGGAGATCGAGTATGAGGGAAGAACCGTAAAGGCAGCGACAGATGATTCCGGAATGACCCTGCTTTACATGACCGATGATACCGGCAAGGGAGATTTCTTTGTATACAACAGTGAGACCGGAACATTATCCGCATATGTGATCGTCAAGATGGCGGAGAAGACGGTTGTCGTTCTTCCTCCTGAGTGCATCCCTGAGGGAACAGCTCTTCCGGACGGATTTGCCGAGTGCACCATCGATATCGGAGATCATACGGTTCACGGCTGGATCTGGAAGGACAGCGGAGATTCTGCTCCGGAATACTGTGTAGTCTACGGCCGGAACGAAAATGGCGATGAAGGCTTCTACCGCTATGATCAGAAAGAGATGACGCTCCAGCGTTATTTCCAGGATCCGGATGCGGCAGATGCGCGCAGCAAGTACTTAAAGGTTGCGGAGGATTACAACAGTCTGTTAAAGGACTATGAGATCCGCGGATTCTTTGCGATCGGACTCTTTGCACTCTGCATTATCTTAGTGATCATTGTGGTCGTTCTTCTGCTCAGAAAGCCGAAGGCACCGAAGAACCCGGGCCGCGACAGATACGATGACGAATATGATGATTACGAAGACGGACGGAAAAACAGAAAGTCCGGGAAGCAGACAGCGAAAAAGTCCGGAATGACAGCGAAAGCACCAGAGAGAAAACCGGCCGCAAGACCGGCTGCCCGCACAGAAACACTTCCGTATGAGGAAGAGGAAGAAGCGCCGCGCAGAAGACAGCCGGCTGCACAGACACGCCGTCCGGCGGTACAAACCCGTGAAACGGTAAGAACGGAAAGACCTTCCGCAGAAACCGGAACAGCAGCACCGGAGAGACCGGCAAGACCTGTCAGAAAGAATGTCGCAGATGTGGAAAAGGATCTGTCGAGAAATCTTGCGAAGGAAGCGGAAGCCGCGAAATCAGCTCCTGTTAAGAAGAAGACAGAGAATGATGATGACTTCGAGTTCATCGATCTGGATCTGTAAAGAAATGTAAAAAAAACGAATATGCCATGAAAGAAACTGATTGCAGCGCATGGACAGAAGTGTACATGTGCTGCAATCAGTTTCTTTCATGGCATATTTCATTTACGCGAACAACGAGCCAAAGTCCGCGCTTGCGCGAGATTCTGGCGACTGTCGCGATAACAAGGGGAAACTCGCGAAGCGTGTTTTCACTTGCCTGATCGCCTTAAACGTTGTGTATATGGAGAATGATAGAAAAAAAGGTCTGAGCAGCATTAAAGACTCAGACCTTTTTGGGCAAAAAGTTTTTATGTGATAAAAATCAGCTGTTTCTTACCGGTTCATCTCACTTACCGGACCTGTGGAATGATGTTCGCGGATGATCCGGTCGATCTCTTTGAAATCGGAGGACGGAAGATCGCCAGGTACCGTGTTCTTGACGCTCGATGTGGCATTTCCGAACTGCATGGCCTTTTCAGGGTCGCCGTATTTTAAGAGTCCAAAGAGGACACCGGCCACATAGGCGTCACCGGAACCGATCCGGTCGATGACATCGATGTCGTTGTAAGGCGCCTCTGTGTAGAATTTATCAGAGCGGGCGTCGTAGACGATCGAAGTGAAGTTGTGCTTTCTCGGGCTGATGACCGTGCGCTGGGTGGTGGCAACGATCTTTACGCCATAATCAGTGGCATAGCTCTTCATGATCTCCTTCAGGTCACCGGTCTTTTTGAACATCCGGCGGCTTGTCTCCTCGGAGACAAAGAGCACATCGACGAGCGGAAGGATCTCCTCGATCGTCTTTCTGGCATCTTCCTCACTCCAGAGGTTCGCGCGGTAGTTGACATCGAAGGAGATCGTAGCTCCAGTGGCCTTGAATCGGCGGATCAGCTCCACGGCAACATTCTGCATGTTCTGACAGAGCGCTAACGAAATTCCGCTCGTGTGAAACATTCTCGCGGAGTGGTAGATGTCATCCGGGATCTCGCTCATTTTGATCCTCGTGACGGAAGCCTGATGGCGGTCATAGACGATCGTAGGCTTTCTCGGGGCAGCGCCCATCTCGTAATAGTAGAGTCCGAGTCTTGCGTCCGGTGTGTCGTCATAGACGAGATAGTCATCGGATACGCCGACAAAACGGATCCTGTTTTTAATGAAAGTTCCGAGCTCATTCTGCGGAAGTTTGGAAACGATACCGGTACGAAGTCCTAAAAGGGCAACGCCGGAAGCAACATTGAGTTCCGCTCCGCCGGCACGCTTTTCGAAGATATCGCCATCGACGATGCGGGCATGGCGCGGCGGGGAAAGGCGCAGCATGATCTCACCAAATGTTATCAGATCGAAAGAATTCTTGTCCATATCATTTCCTCCGGATTTTATATATTGTGAAAAATTTAGCAGGCTATATGGACAGTATAATCCCTGAATACAGATTCGTCAAAGGATTTTCTGCATTTTCAGTCAATAATTTTCACCCTTTTTCATTGGCAGAAATTTCGGTTTGGAAGATTCCTGCCGGTGAAAAGGAAAGATAACACAGTCGATGATGTAAATCCTGTAAAATTTCCCCTTTAATTCTTTGATAAAGTGTGCTAATATTTAGTATTATATCTATAACAGTTCGATATCTGATCCTGCCGGAAAAGGAAATACGGCGGAAATTGAAAATAGAAGGATGTACGGGCATGTTATTGAAAAAACGAAATGGAGGAAATTGATATGGCTGAGAATATGACACCGGCTGAGGAAACAAAAGAAGTAGTTTCCAAAAACTTTATCGAGCAGGAAATTGATAAAGATCTTGCGGAAGGAGTATATGACCATGTCCAGACCCGGTTCCCACCGGAGCCGAACGGCTACCTTCATATCGGACATGCAAAATCGATCATCTTAAACTCCGGTCTCGCAAAAGAGTATGGCGGAAAGTTTAATCTTCGTTTCGATGATACAAACCCGACGAAGGAAAAAACGGAGTTTGTACAGTCGATCACAGAGGATGTAAAGTGGCTTGGCGCTGACTTTGAGGACAGATTGTTCTTTGCTTCCAACTACTTCGACACAATGTATGAGTGTGCAGTAAAGCTGATCAAAAAGGGAAAAGCGTTTGTCTGCGATCTTTCTGCTGACCAGATCAAGGAGTACCGCGGTGACTTCACAACACCGGGTAAAAACAGCCCGTACCGTGACCGTTCGATCGAGGAGAACCTCCAGTTATTCGAAAACATGAAGAACGGTATGTACAAGGACGGTGAGAAAGTTCTCCGTGCGAAGATCGATATGGCATCCCCGAACATCAACATGCGTGATCCGGTCCTCTATCGTGTTGCCCATATGACACATCACAACACGGGAGACAAGTGGTGCATCTACCCGATGTACGACTTCGCTCATCCGATCGAGGACGCAGTCGAGCACATCACACACTCCATCTGCACTCTGGAATTTGAGGATCACAGACCTCTCTACGACTGGGTCGTAAGAGAATGTGAATTTGAGAATCCGCCTCGTCAGATCGAGTTCGCAAAGATGTACCTGACAAACGTTGTAACCGGAAAACGTTACATTAAAAAACTCGTTGAGGACGGGATCGTGGACGGCTGGGATGACCCGCGTCTTGTTACGATCGCTGCTCTCAGAAGAAGAGGATATACACCGGAATCTTTAAGAATGTTCGTGGATCTCGTCGGTGTTTCCAAGGCAAACAGCTCCGTCGACTATGCGATGCTGGAGTACTGTATCCGTGAGGACCTGAAGTTAAAACGCCCGAGAATGATGGCTGTTCTTGATCCGGTCAAACTCGTGATCGACAACTATCCGGAAGGACAGACCGAGATGTTAAGCATCCCGAACAACCTTGAAAATCCGGAGATGGGCGAGCGTGAGGTTCCGTTCTCAAGAGAACTCTACATCGAGCGCGAGGATTTCATGGAGAATCCGCCGAAGAAGTATTTCCGCCTCTTCCCGGGCAATGAAGTGCGTCTCATGGGAGCTTACTTCGTGACATGTACCGGTGTTGAGAAGGATGAAAACGGAAATGTGACAGTGATCCACTGCACATACGATCCGGAGACAAAGAGCGGTTCCGGATTTACCGGAAGAAAGGTAAAAGGAACGATCCACTGGGTATCTGTTCCGACAGCCGGAAAAGTCGAGTGCCGTCTCTATGAGAATATCGTGGATGAGGAAAAAGGAAAGCTGAACGCAGACGGAACCCTGAACTTAAATCCGAACTCCAAGACCGTCACGACCGCATATGTAGAGCCGAAGCTCATGGAGGCAAAGGCTTACGACAGCTTCCAGTTTATGAGAAACGGTTATTACTGTGTAGACTGCAAGGACAGCGAGGAAGAAAAGCCGGTATACAACCGTATCGTTTCCTTAAAGAGCTCCTTCAAGCTTCCGAAATAAAGATTTATGGAATTGATCGTACCGTTAAATGTACAGGGGGACAGGCCTCTGTATGAACAGATCTATCAATATATCAAAGATGAGATCCGAAAAGGCAATATAAGACCGGAAAAACAGCTCCCTTCATCCAGGGATCTTGCGAAGAGCCTTAAAGTCAGCAGGAGTACGACACAGCTTGCGTATGAGCAGCTTGTGTCGGAAGGTTATCTTGAGGCAGTTCCGCGAAAGGGTTATTTTGCGGCGTCACTGGACGGAATTTTTCCTCCGGTGGCGCGGTCTGCCGCTGCCAGAACGGATCAGAAAAAAGAGCTGTCCTCCGGCATGGAACAGGAAAATGCCGGGGAGCAGCTCTTTTCGGAAAAAATGGAAGTGGATTTTTCCCCGCGCGGGATCGACCTGGAGGGCTTTCCCTATGCGACCTGGAGAAAGATCAGCCGTGCTGTCCTGAAGGAGGAGGACCGGGATCTTTTTTTGAAGGGGGATCCGCAGGGAGACCTGATCCTCAGGGAGGCGATCCGGGAATATCTCCATGCGGCACGCGGCGTGAACTGCGATGCATCCCAGATCATCATCGGAGCGGGAAACGAATATCTTCTGATGCTGCTCTCCCAGCTGCTCGGAAAAGATGCAGTGATCGCAATGGAAGATCCCACTTACCGACAGGCGTACCGGGTATTATCCGGCGTGGGGCATAAAGTCCTGCCGGTGGGGATCGATAAGAATGGATTCTGTGTAAAAGAGCTTGAGGATCAGACTGCGCAGGCCGCGTATGTGATGCCGTCCCACCAGTTCCCGACAGGGATCGTGATGCCGGTAAAGCGGAGGCAGGAGCTTTTATCCTGGGCGGGGGAGCTGCCCGGAAGGTATCTGATCGAGGATGACTATGACAGTGAATTCCGGTATAAGGGAAAACCGATCCCGGCGCTCCAGGGGATGGATCAGACGGGTTCGGTCGTGTATATGGGAACCTTTTCGAAGGCTATCGCCCCTGCGATCCGTGTGGGATACATGGTGCTTCCGGAGAGTCTGCTTTCCGTATACCGCAAAAAGGGAAGATTTTATTCCTCGACGGTATCGAGAGTCGATCAGAGGATCCTGGCGAATTTTATTTCCGGGGGATATTTCGAGCGCCATCTGAACAGGATGCGCGAGATCTACAAGGGAAAGCATGATGTGCTTCTTGGTGCATTAAAACCGCTGGAAAAACGGTTCGAGATCAAGGGGGAATACGCGGGACTTCATGTTCTTCTGACCGACAGAAAGGGTGAAGCGGAACAGGCGCTTTTAGCGAAGGCAGAAGAAAAAAAGGTCCGTGTCTACGGTCTGTCCGGATTTTGTATGGAAGAAAGGCGGGCAAAGGAATCCCACACGATCGTTCTTGGGTATGCAGGACTTACAGAAGAGGAGATCCGGAAGGGCGTGGGACTTTTGCGCGAAGCGCTGGAGTGAAAAAGGATAGAGGAAAAGATACAAAAAGGGATATACATTTGAAAATGTATATCCCGAAGATTCAAAAGTGACTATTGAAATACATCGTGCTTCTCGTATCCGAGGTCGGAGGAGAGAGCAGATGCATAAAACTGGACAAGATCTCTCTGAGTCTCAAGAAGTTCCGGAGAGCCGATCCGGATCTCCGGGGCAATAATGCCGATGGAACCTGCAAGCTCGCCTTCAGAGTTGAAGACCGGGGCACCGATCCCGACAGCATCGTTGACATATTCTCCGCGGGTAATGGCGTAGCCGTCCTGGCGGATCTTTTTTAACTCTTCGCGCAGATCATCCGGGCGGACATGCGGGAACGCCTGGTCGTGGATGATGATGGTTCGGAAATATTCGTCGATGAAGGTCGGAGTCTGCCATGCAAGGAGGACCTTTCGGATCGCTCCGCAGTGCATATACATCTCGTAGCCGAATTCTTCGACGACCTTTAAGTGGCTCGGACCATCGACTTTCTCGATCACAAGACCCTTATTGCCGACCGGGATCACGAGATAAGCGTCCTCCTTTGTCTGCTTTGCGAGCTGTGTCAGGATACTGTGGGCAGCATCCTGAAGACGGATCCCTCTGGCGGCAGCCTTTCCTAAAGGAATAAGTGCCGGACCGAGCCGGTAGGTGTGGGATCTGTCATCGCGGATCACATACTTTTTCTCACAGAATGTCTGAAGGATCCGGTGTACCGTACTTGGGGGAAGCTCCATCGCTTCCGCCAGTTCCGCGATCGAGAAATTGCGGTTTTTTTCTTTCAAAACTTCTAATAGCTCCATGGAGCGGAGAAGACTTTGTATCATTCAGTTTTTCCTTCCTCCGTATCGTCCTCAACTACAACGGAGGATGCTTTTTCATTTGCTGCAGATCCCTCTGCCGCAGAGCTGCTGTCTGCTGTTGTTTCGCAGGTTCCCTCTGCTGCTGAACATTCTGCTGTATCGGGATCTTCTTCTTTTTCTGCTGCAGGATCATCGGCGGTCTCTGCGTCTTTTCCGGAGTTGATCGTAATATAAGTTCTTTCCGGAGCATTTTCCACTTTCTCTTCATTTTCATCAGAAGGGGAATCTTCTTCCTCGTATTCATGAAAATCCTGATCGAGCTCATCATTGAAGGATTTTAATTTCAGATAGTAGGAGATACCGGCCGCAACTGCGCCGCCGAGCATCGCGCCAAATGCGATAAGAAGGCCTGATTTCTTTTTTGACATGGTTCATTCTCCTTTCCGCTGCATCCAGAGGATCGAAGATCCTGCCTGCAGCCGCCAGTCTGCTATTTATAATCATAATCGAATTCATGGGAAAAAGAAAGAGATAATTATGAAAAAAGTTAAAAAAATGTATAAAATCAATGAAAAGTTTTTACAGTATACGGACATTCCATGCCCGCCTACTGTAACAGGAAGATTCCCGGAAGGCTTGTCTGTATGAAGATTCTCCGCGTAAATTGACATATATTGAACGATTGACGGAGGAAAATGCAGAAAATTCATAGGTCACAAATTTTTCATAAAATAATTAGCACTCATGACTTGACAGTGCTAACAACATGTGCTATAACATGATTTGTGACGAGGGGTCAGGGAAAAGACCTGAGTCAGACTGAATAAGATAAAAGAAAAAAAGAATTGTGACTGAAAATTACAGAGCGGTCACAAGAGCTTGTAAAATGACAAGGAGGAGTCAGTAATGAAATTAGTACCATTATTTGACAGAGTTGTTTTAAAACAGTTAGTTGCAGAAGAGACCACAAAATCCGGTATCGTTCTTCCGGGTCAGGCAAAGGAAAAACCGCAGCAGGCAGAAGTGATCGCTGTTGGCCCTGGCGGAGTTGTTGACGGAAAAGAGATCAAGATGCAGGTAAAACCGGGCGATAAGGTCATCTACTCCAAATACTCCGGAACAGAAGTAAAAGTTGAGGAAGAAGATTACATCATCGTAAAACAGAATGACATTCTTGCAGTGATCGAATAATCACTTATTATTGATTGGAGGAATCTTAACATGGCTAAGGAAATTAAATATGGCGTTGAGGCCAGAAAAGCTCTTGAAGCTGGTGTAAATAAACTTGCTGATACCGTTCGCGTAACGATCGGACCGAAAGGAAGAAACGTTGTTCTCGACAAATCCTTCGGTGCTCCGCTCATCACAAACGATGGTGTTACGATCGCAAAAGAGATCGAACTGGAAGACCCGTTTGAGAACATGGGCGCACAGCTGTTAAAAGAAGTTGCAACAAAGACAAACGATGTTGCCGGTGATGGTACAACAACCGCTACCGTTCTTGCACAGGCTATGGTAAACGAAGGTATGAAGAACCTGGCAGCAGGTGCAAACCCGATCGTATTAAGAAAAGGTATGAAGAAAGCTACCGACGAAGCTGTTAAGTCGATCGCAGAGATGAGTGAGCCGATCAGCAGCAAGGACCAGATCGCAAGAGTTGCAGCAATCTCCGCAGCAAGCGATGAGGTCGGCGAGATGGTTGCAGACGCAATGGAGAAAGTTACAAACGACGGCGTTATCACGATCGAAGAGTCCAAGACCATGAAGACAGAGCTTGACCTTGTAGAAGGTATGCAGTTCGACCGTGGATACATTTCCGCATATATGTGCACAGATATGGAGAAGATGGAGGCAACTCTTGATGACCCGTATATCTTGATCACAGATAAGAAGATCGCAAACATCAACGATATTCTTCCGTTACTCGAGCAGATCGTTAAGACAGGTGCAAAGCTCCTCATCATCGCTGAGGATATCGAGGGCGAGGCTCTTACAACTCTTATCGTCAACAAGTTAAGAGGTACATTCAGCGTAGTTGGCGTTAAGGCACCAGGCTACGGCGACAGAAGAAAAGAGATGTTAAAGGATATCGCGATCTTAACAGGCGGTACCGTGATTTCCGATGAACTCGGTCTTGACCTCAAGGATGCTACAATGGAGCAGCTTGGACGTGCAAAATCCGTTAAGGTCCAGAAAGAGAACACGATCATCGTTGACGGTCTCGGCGACAAGAAAGCCATCGCTGACAGAGTTGCCCAGATCAAAGGTCAGATCGAAGAGACAAAATCCGACTTTGACAGAGAGAAACTTCAGGAGAGACTTGCAAAACTCGCTGGCGGCGTAGCTGTTATCCGTGTAGGTGCTGCTACTGAGACAGAGATGAAAGAAGCAAAGCTTCGTATGGAAGATGCTCTTGCAGCTACAAAGGCAGCTGTTGAAGAAGGTATCATCGCAGGCGGCGGATCTGCTTATGTTCATGCAGCAGAGAAGGTTGCAGCTCTTGTAAACGGCATGGAAGGCGATGAGAAGACCGGCGGAAAGATCATCTTAAAGGCTCTCGAAGCTCCGTTATTCCACATCGTATCCAACGCAGGTCTTGAGGGTGCTGTGATCGTAAATAAAGTAAAAGAGCTTCCGGTTGGCCAGGGCTTCGATGCTTACAACGAAGAGTTTGTTGATATGATCAAAGCTGGTATCCTTGATCCGGCTAAGGTTACAAGAAGTGCATTACAGAACGCAACAAGTGTTGCTTCCACACTCCTTACAACAGAGTCCGTTGTTGCAAACATCAAAGAAGAGACTCCGGCAATGCCGGCAGGCGCAGGCGGAATGGGCGGAATGATGTAATTTCTTCCAGATCCGTGCAATCTGAATGAAAATAAATAAGACCATCGGCGGTTCTTTGGGCCGTCGGTGGTCTTTTTTTAACAAGCTGGCGCTGCATCTGGCGGAAATATCTGCCTGTGAAGAGATTTTTGAGGAGAAGACAAAGAACTTACGGCATTTTTGAAAGCTTGCTGTTCTGGTATTCTCCGGACCAGGTCACATCCCGGTCAAACCAGGGGAGCGGAGGAAAGGCTTTTGCGTCCTCCTCGGAGGAAAACTCAATCTCCGCGAGCATGAGTCCGGCGAATTTTCCCTCAAAGATATCGAATTCCACGGTGAGATCCTTGCGTCCCGGGACAGGGAGCAGGTAGCGTTTTTTCGTGAGGACGTTCCCGTCCGCTTTTGTGAGCAGGTGGGCGTAGGCCTCTTTTGTGAGCGGGAGATTATATTCTTCCCTCGCGAGAAGTCCTTTGGATTTGTAGGTGAGGTAGTAGTTGTCATCTTCCTTCCGGATCCTCACCACAGGTTCGGTGCAGAGGTATGCCTGTTCGATCTCATGATGAGGGAAGGCCCCATAGTTTTCAGGAGGTGTCGTAACGAGAAATTTGCGTTCGATTTCCATGATAAATATCCTTTCTGGGATGCCGGCGGTTGCGGCAGAAGATTTGATCGCCAGTTCTTATGAAATTACCGGCAGTGATTGAAACAAACTGTAATAAATCATATCATATCGCAAGGAAAAAGTAAGGTCTTTTGTAAAAAAACATGTTACAATATCAGTAAACAAATGTAGATGAAAGTTCAGCGGTTCCAGTATGCGGAATCCGGGAGAACGTCCTGTTTTTGCATATCGGTCAACACCGTTCATGAAAAAAGGAGGAAGTGCGTATGTGGACAAGGGCAGAGTTAAAGAACCGTGCAAAAATGTGTCTGAGCAGATATTACTGGGCGGCATTTGCGGTGAGCCTGATCTTTGCGATCCTCAGCGGATTCGGCGGATCGAATGCAAGCACGCAGAGAGTTACAAGCTACCTGGAGCAGAATGCGACGGGAAGCAGCCGGGATGACCAGAGCGGTCTTTTGATCGGTGAATTAGGAGGCGACGGCAGCCTCAGTGGAAGTACCCAGAGTGGTCTTGCCAGCGGGATCGAGCTTGTCCCTGGACTTGGCGACGCTTACGGACCGGGAGCCGGAAATGCCGGATCCATGGTTGCGAGCAACCTGTTTTACCGTCTTTTCGCGGGAGCGGTGGTCGTTATTGTGATCGTCTCTGTCGTGATCGGGATTTTTGTACAGCCATTGTTTGAAGTCGGACGGAACCGGTTCTATCTGGAAAGCCGTGTGACGGGGCAGTCGGCGGGTGTCGGAAAGATCTTCTGGGGATTTTCCAATGGATATTTAAAGATCGTGGGAACCCAGTTCCTTCGGGGACTGATCACAGAGAGTGTTGTGATCCTGGCCAGTCTGTTGGGATTTCTTGTGATCTTGTTTAATGGTGTTGAATGGATCGGTAGTGTATTTTGGGCAGTAATGATATGCGCTACGATAGGAGCTTTTGTTTCTGTTTATTTCCAGTACTGCTATCTGATGGTTCCATATATTCTTGCTGAAAACCCGGATATGAAGACGATGGAAGTTTTAAGACTCTCGAAAGAGATGATGGATGGACAGAAATGGAACGCCTTTGTACTCGGCCTTTCCTTCCTGGGATGGCAGCTTTTAGGAACCCTGCTCTGCGGTATCGGAACCTTCTTCGTTCAGCCATATGTGGATGCAACCTTTGCGGAGCTTTACGCAGTGCTTCGCGGACCATATTCGGGACGCCTGAATGGATTCGGAGGGGAACCGTTTGTACAGAATAACGCGCGCCATGGCGGACAGTATGTGGAACCGGACAGTGTGAGAGATGTCGGTGGGAATGAAAACCCGGGCGGCGGATACGGTGCGTATGGAACCGGAAATATGAACGGCGGCTATGGACAGAATGGCGGAACCGGTTATTCGTACGGACAGGGACAGAACAGCGCCTCGGACAGCTGGAATGATATGCCGCAGGAGCCGTATCAGTATCATGGACCAGAGCAGACCGTGGATTCTTCCGCACAGCAGCAGGCGGCTGCAGAGGATCGCGGAACAGAAGTGAAACGGTCGGAGGGCGGACCGGGACGCGGATATTATCTGAATGGAAAATTCTATCCGTATACGGATGATGAGAAAGACGGACAGTGATGTTGAAAAAATGTAACTATTCAGTAGGTCTGCGCACTTGCTGCGCTGACCGTAATAAAGCACAGGTCTGGAGGCAAAAATCCCATCGGCGAAGCCGATCTGGAATGGATTTTTGCTCGTAACTGTGAGGGTACTGAACAGTTACGAAAAAATGAGATCTGCGGGGGATTTCTACTGCGTTATAAGGCAGGGATTTCCCCCGCACTGCGATCAGAAAGGTGCGTAAATGAAAATGGCAAGAGTATATGCGTTTGTGGCAGACGGAATGGAAGAGGTGGAGTGCCTCGCGGTGTGTGACTGCCTGAGAAGAGCGAAAGTGGATGTGAAACTGGTCTCCATCATGGGAAGAAAGATGGTGACGGGATCCCACGGTTTTAAGATTGAGGCGGACTGTCTGTTCGAGGAGATCGGGGATGACGCAGATGTGCTGTTCCTCCCGGGCGGACTTGTCGGAACGAATAACCTGAAGGCGCACAGAGGTCTGGCAGAGATGCTGAAGGCCCATGCTGCAGCAGGAAAGCGGCTTGCGGCGATCTGTGCGGCTCCGAGTGTTTTAGGGGAGCTGGGTCTTGTCGAAGGCCATCGTGCGACCTGCTATCCGGGGTTTGAGGATCAGATGAAGGGTGCGGACTGCCGCGGCGACGGTATGGTGACGGACCGGCTGATCAGTACCGGACGCGGAATGGGATGGGCGATCGACCTTGGGTTGGAGCTGATCCGGGTTCTGGGGAGTGAGGATGAGGCGGAGAGGATCAGGAAGGCGATCCAGTATGAGAGATAAGTGGGATTGCTGAGTTTGTTGGCGGAGGTACGCGGTGAGTATCCGGGCAGGTGCACGCGGGGATGCGGGGATGGTTCCGCTAAGCTTGCGTGTGCCTGCTAAAGGCGGAACCCAGATGCCGCAAACTCGCTGCGCTCAGACAGTGCGGCACCTGTGTTCCAACGCAGTCACCCGCGAGCTAAGAGGAACCAGATCCCCGGATCAAGGTGCGCCTGCCCGGATACTCACCGCTGTGGGGCAGGCGCGTTATGTGAGCGTGGTGTGCCGGGAACGGTATGGACTGGCAGGCGTGGGGAGAGATGCAGGTATTTGCAGCAAGAATATCCCGTATTTTCTGGATTTTTTGTAATTTAGGTCTGGTCTTTTTATGCGTCTTATGTTATAATTTCATGCGGCGCTATGTGCGCGTGACGGAGAAGTGATGCCTGCGGGCGGATTTTTCGCTGAGCGGCCATCATAATGCCGGAAAACGTGTAACGCCCAAAAAGCGGCAGTTACGAGATCATACGGGCGGGACCATCCGATCCCCGCTATCGATATATTTAAGGAGGAACTCATAAAATGAGCGTACAGGTTGAGAATTTAGAGAAGAATACGGCAAAACTTACAATCGAAGTGCCGGCAGAAAAGTTTGAGGAGGCTGTACAGCATTCCTATAATAAGAATAAGGGTAAATTCAATATCCCGGGCTTCAGAAAAGGAAAAGCTCCGTTCAACATGATCAAGAAGATGTATGGTGTTGGCGTATTCTACGAGGATGCCGTTGATGAAGTGATCGACGCAAGCTATCCGGATGCTGCAAAGGAGAGCGGACTTGAGATCGTTTCCCGTCCGGCTGTTTCCATCGAGCAGATCGAGGAAGGAAAGTCCTTCATCTACACAGCAAAGGTTGCTGTTAAGCCGGAAGTTACTCTTGGCCAGTACAAGGGCGTAGAGGTTCAGAAGACAAAATCTGACGTTACAGAGGAAGATATCGAGACAGAGATCAAGCGCGCAAGAGAGAAAAACTCCCGCCTGATCACAGTTGAGGACAGAGGCGTTGAGGATGGCGATCAGGTAACGATCGACTTCGATGGTTCCGTAGACGGAAAGAGATTCGAGGGCGGCAAGGCTGAGGACTATCCGCTTACGATCGGTTCCCATACATTCATCGACAACTTTGAGGAGCAGCTCATCGGCAAGAAGACCGGCGAAGAGTGCGAAGTAAACGTAACATTCCCGGCTGAGTACCATGTAGAAGAGTTAAAGAACAAACCGGCTGTATTCAAAGTAAAAGTAAAAGAGATCCAGAGAAAAGAGCTTCCGGAAGCAAACGATGAGTTCGCAAGCGAAGTATCTGATTTCGATACAATGGAAGAGTACAAGAAAGATCTCTCCGAGAAGTTACATGCTGAGAAGATCGAAGCAGCTAAGACAGCAGACGAGGATAAGATTGTTGCAAAAGTTATCGAGAACGCAACAATGGAAATCCCGGATCAGATGGTCGAGGAGCAGGTTAACGGTATGGTTAACGACTATGCGCGCAGACTTGAGAGCCAGGGTATCTCCTTCAAGCAGTATGTTGAGATCACAGGCATGACAGCTGAGAAGATCGGCGAGCAGATGAAGCCGCAGGCGATCAAGAGAATCCAGACAAGACTTGTTCTCGAGGCAGTTGTAAAGGCTGAGAACATCCAGGCTGACGATGCTGCAGTTGAGAAGCAGTTCGACAAGATGGCTGCAGACTTCAAGATGGATAAAGAACAGATCAAGGGTATGTTCGGTGAAGAGCAGATGGCACAGTTAAAAGAAGACCTTGCTGTACAGAAAGCGATCGACTTCCTTGTAGCTGAGGCAAAGTTCGTTGACTAATCAGGGCAACATACTTTAGACGGATCTGCACAGAAAACATGGTGGAAAGTGGTCCGATGACGGACCATGACCCGCATTCAGAGGGGGTTGCTGCGGAGAGTTTTTCGCGGCAATCCCCAGTCGGTTATACAGGGATAGTTCCGAAATGTGTGCAGACAGCCGGAATTTTGACGGTGAGCGCAGGTTCCGGACAGATATTTCTGTGTGCCGCGATCATAAAAGAAAAGATGGAGGAAATAATATGAGCTTAGTACCTTATGTGCTTGAATCTACAAGCAGAGGAGAGCGTTCCTACGATATCTATTCCAGATTATTAAAAGACCGTATTATTTTCCTCGGTGAGGAAGTAAACGATGTGAGCGCGAGCCTTGTTGTGGCTCAGCTCCTGTTCCTGGAATCCGAGGATCCGAATAAGGACATCAACCTTTATATCAACAGCCCGGGCGGTTCCGTAACGGCCGGTATGGCGATCTATGATACGATGAACTATATTAAATGCGACGTATGCACGACCTGCATCGGTATGGCTGCAAGCATGGGAGCATTCCTTCTCTCCAGCGGTGCGAAGGGCAAACGTTTTGCGCTTCCGAACGCTGAGGTCATGATCCATCAGCCGTCCGGCGGGGCACAGGGTCAGGCGACGGAGATCAAGATCGTTGCGGAGCAGATCTTAAAGACAAAAGAAAAGCTCAACAAGATCCTGGCTGCAAACACAGGGCAGCCGCTCGACGTGATCGCCCGCGATACGGAGAGAGATAATTATATGACAGCGGAAGAGGCAGCCGCATACGGCCTGATCGACCGCGTGATCACAGGACACTAGGTCCGGTTATAAATTTAGAATTGAGGTGCGAACATGCCAGTAAGACCAGAGGAAAAGATCAGATGTTCCTTCTGCGGAAAAAATCAGGATCAGGTAAGAAAAATGATCGCCGGTTCCAACGGCGTCTATATCTGTGACGAGTGTATCGAACTCTGCAGCGAGATCCTTGAGGAAGAACTCGGAAACGAGGAGGAGGAAAGACCGGATTTCTCCGGGATCAACCTCTTAAAACCGAAGGAGATCAAGGAATTTCTGGATGACTATGTGATCGGACAGGATGAGGCGAAAAAGGTTCTTTCCGTGGCTGTTTACAATCATTATAAGAGGATCACATCGAAGAAGGAAAGTGATGTCGATCTTCAGAAGAGCAATATCCTGATGCTCGGTCCGACCGGATCCGGTAAGACCTATCTGGCACAGACACTTGCAAAGCTTCTGGGTGTTCCATTCGCGATCGCAGACGCGACGACACTGACCGAGGCCGGTTATGTCGGCGAGGACGTGGAAAATATCCTCTTAAAACTGATTCAGGCAGCAGACAACGATGTGAGCCGTGCGGAGTACGGGATCATCTACATCGATGAGATCGATAAGATCACAAAGAAATCCGAAAATGTCTCCATCACCCGTGACGTTTCCGGAGAAGGTGTTCAGCAGGCACTCTTAAAGATCCTGGAGGGAACTGTCGCAAGCGTTCCGCCGCAGGGTGGAAGAAAGCATCCGCAGCAGGAGCTGATCCAGATCGATACGACAAATATCCTGTTCATCTGCGGAGGAGCTTTTGACGGCCTTGAGAGAATTATCGAGTCCAGGCTGGAGACAAGTTCCATCGGTTTCGGTGCGAAGATCGTCGACAAGAAGAATACGGATATCAGCAAGCTGTTAAAGCAGGCGATGCCGCAGGATCTCACGAAATTCGGTCTGATCCCGGAGTTTGTCGGAAGAGTCCCGGTGATGGTATCCTTAGATCTTCTGGATGAGGATGCCCTTGTGCGGATCCTCACGGAGCCGAAGAACGCGCTTGTAAAACAGTATCAGAAGTTATTTGAGCTGGATGACGTGAAGCTGGAGTTCACTCCGGAGGCTGTCCACGAGATCGCCCATATGGCGGTGGAGAGAAAGACGGGAGCAAGAGGACTCCGTGCGATCATGGAATCTGTCATGATGGATACGATGTACGAGGTTCCGTCCGATTCCAACGTGGGTATCTGTACCGTTACGAAGGATGCGGTGGACGGAAAGGAAAAGCCGGAAGTCGTATACCGCGATGTGACGGTGCCGAAAAAGGCGTTGTCCGGAAGATCCAGAAAAGATGGAAACGGGGAGATCGCGTAAGAGAACGGCTCTCCTTACAAAATGAACCTGCAGGACCCGTATCCCGCAGATAAGAGGGGCTGCTGCGCACAGAAATGTCACGGCAGCCTTTTTGACGCAATGTATCCGGAAACTGCCGGAGACGTTTTTTACAAATACGATCGACAGGACAGCCGCATGATCCGATGGGATGCGCTGACCTGTCTGAAACTGTCTCATAGAAAAAGGCGGAAATCACGACGATCGGAATGTCGGAAACGGATTTCCGCTCAGGAGAAATGAATGGAAGATAAGAAAATTACGATGCCGGCTGTGGCACTCCGGGGACTTACGGTCCTCCCGGGAATGGTGCAGCATTTTGATATCAGCCGGGAAAAATCTGTCCGCGCGGTGGAGACAGCCATGATGGGAGACCAGAAGGTCTACCTTGTGACGCAGCGGAATCCGCAGCAGGAGGTGCCGACGGCCGCAGATCTGTATCAGATGGGAACGGTATCCCAGATCAAACAGATCGTGAAAATGCCGAACGGGATCCTGCGCGTGATGGTGGAAGGATTAGAGAGAGCGGCTCTTCTCACACTGTTCGAAGACGGACAGTATCTGGAGGCGGAGATCGAGGACGCTCCGATGCAGGAGGAGCAGCTCTCGGATACCGTGAAGGAAGCGATGAGCCGGATCGTCAAGGAAAAACTTGAGGAGTTTGGAAACGCGAACCCGAAGGCGGTGAAGGACTTTATCGGAAGTCTCCTCGTGATCACAGACCTGGAGCCGCTCCTGACCCAGACGGCGAACGAATTCCCGTGGGATTTTGCTGTAAAGCAGGAGCTTCTGGAATGTGACTATGTAAGCCACCTCTACGACCGGATCGTGTATTATCTGATGCGTGAGATCGAGATCCTGATGATCAAGCGTGATTATCAGGGAAAAGTAAAGGAACATATCGATAAGAACCAGCGCGACTACATCCTGAGGGAAGAGCTGAAGGTCATCCGCGAGGAGCTGGGAGATGATGCCGGGGCGGAGGACGCTGACGGGTATCTGGAACAGCTTGAAAAGCTGAATGCGGATAAGGAGACAAAGGAGAAGATCAAAAAAGAGATCCAGCGTTTCAAAGGCATGCCGGGCGGAAGCCAGGAGGCAAATGTCCTGCGCACCTATATCGAGACGGTCCTTGAGATGCCGTGGAAGAAGACGTCCAGGGACAATCAGGACATCATCCATGCGAAGGAAGTGCTGGAGGAAGATCACTATGGTCTGGAGCAGGTAAAAGACCGCGTTCTGGAATTCCTTGCGGTCCGCGCCCTCACAAAGAAAGGCACAAGCCCGATCCTCTGCCTTGTGGGACCGCCGGGAACAGGTAAGACCTCCATTGCGAGATCCGTGGCCCGCGCGCTCGGAAAGAAGTATGTAAGGATCAGCCTCGGCGGCATTCACGATGAGGCGGAGATCCGCGGCCACAGAAAGACGTATGTCGGCGCGATGCCGGGCCGGATCGCCGATGCGATGCGCCAGGCAGGCGTGGCGAACCCGCTGATGCTCCTGGATGAGATCGATAAGGTCTCCGCGGACTACAGGGGAGATGTCTCGTCTGCGCTCCTTGAGGTCCTTGACGGAGAGCAGAATGGGAAATTCCGCGACCACTATCTGGAAATCCCGTTAGACCTTTCCGGAGTCCTCTTTATCGCGACGGCCAACGATGTGTCCACGATCCCGAGACCGCTCCTTGACCGTATGGAAGTGATTGAAGTGTCCAGTTACACGGAGAATGAGAAGTTCCATATCGCGAAGAAATATCTCGTTCCGAAGCAGTTAGAGAGAAACGGACTCACAGGGGAAATGCTCTCCTTCAGCGATAAAGCGCTGGAAAAGATCATCCACAACTACACGAGGGAAGCCGGAGTCAGGAACTTAGAGCGCCGGATCGGCGAGATCTGCCGGAAGGCGGCAAGAGAATTCCTTGAGAAAAAACGGAAATCCGTGCATATCACAGAGGGAAATCTTCAGAAGTATCTCGGAAAAGAAAAGATCACCTTCGAGAATGCCAACGAGGAGGATGAAGTCGGGATCGTGAGAGGTCTCGCATGGACCAGCGTTGGCGGGGATACTCTCCAGATCGAAGTGAATGTGATGCCGGGTGACGGAAAACTCCAGATGACAGGCCAGATGGGCGATGTCATGAAGGAATCCGCTCAGATCGCACTGACGTATGTAAGATCTGTGGCTGACCGGTACGGTGTGGAAAGCAAATATTTTAAGGAACATGATCTGCATCTTCATATTCCGGAAGGTGCGGTGCCAAAGGATGGCCCGTCCGCGGGCATCACGATGGCGACTGCGATGCTCTCCGCAGTGACCGGCAAAAAGGTCCTCGCCAGCGTTGCAATGACCGGCGAGATCACTCTGCGGGGGCGTGTACTGCCGATCGGAGGCTTAAAGGAAAAGACACTTGCGGCGAGAATGGCACATATGAAGAAGGTGCTCGTGCCGGACAAGAACCGGCCGGATATGGCGGAGATCTCGAAGGAGATCACGAAGGGCATGGAGATCGTGTTCGTGAAGACCATGGACGACGTGGTGCGCGAAGCGTTCGCGTGATCCAGGAAAGCTGCACCAGCCAGATAGAAGGAGAATAGGAATGGTTATCAGAAATGTGGAACTTGAGACCGTCTGCGGTGTGACGAGCACACTGCCGGAGAATACGCTGCCGGAGTTCGCGTTCGCGGGAAAATCAAACGTGGGAAAATCTTCCCTGATCAACGCACTCATGAACCGGAAAGCGTTGGCGAGAACGTCCTCCCAGCCGGGAAAGACCCAGACGATCAACTTTTATAACATCAACGGAGCTCTCTATTACGTGGATCTCCCCGGCTACGGTTACGCGAAAGTTCCGCAGTCTGAGAAGGTAAAATGGGGCAAGATGATCGAGAATTATCTCCATAAGTCCCAGATGTTAAAATGCGTCTTCCTTCTCGTGGACATCCGTCATGAGCCGTCTGCCAACGATAAGACTATGTACGACTGGATCGTTTACAACGGCTTCCGCCCGGTCATCATTGCGACGAAGCTTGACAAGATCAAGCGGAGCCAGATCCAGAAACAGGTAAAACTCATCCGGACCGGTCTCGGAATGGAGAAACAGGATATCCTGATCCCGTTCTCCGCTGAGACCAAGCAGGGAAGAGAGGATATCTGGACGCTCATCGACAAGATGGCTGCCGGAGAAGATCTTCTGACCGCCGAGGAGGAGATCCAGGCGGAGAAAGCCGCGGAATGGGCTGCGAAAAAGGCTGCGAAGGAAGCGGAAAACGCAAAGAAGGAACAGGAATAAGAGAATGTAAACAAAAAAGCGGCATTGCCACAGAACATGATCTGTGGAAATGCCGCTTTTGAATATCATCCCTTCATCAGCGTTTTCATCACATAGGAGTAGATCTCCTGGCTCCGCTCCTTCCAGTGGCTGGCCATCGTCTCGGCCTGGTCTTTGTCGGGGACGGAGAGATCGAAGCCGATGAGGATGGATTTTCCCTCCCGGACTTCGCAGTGAACGATGTAGTCCTGGTTTGTTGATTTATAGAAGTCGGAGATGACGCCAACCTCGTTGCGGAGGCGGAATTTGTTCTCTTTTAAGTAGCTGTCGATATCCTCGATGATCGCGGGGGAGATATTGTTTCCGAAGAAGGAGAGCGTGTCGTCACCCTCTTTTGTGATCTCGTAGCGGGAGGAATTGTGGGTGGATTCCATCCGGATCAGCCCCGCCTCTTTCAGCTCATTTAATGCCTGCTGGAGCGTAAAATACGTTGTATATTCATGATCCAGGAAAAAATCCGTGAGCTGGGAGTTTGTCAGCGGAAAGTTGACATGGTCCAGCATATATAAGATCATCAGTTTGTAGAGCGTGATCGGATCAGATAACATAGGGGTTGCTCCTTTATTTTAGAGTCTGTAAAAATCTTTGCGAATACATCTATTTTACAGGTTTCACTGAACGGATTCAAGTCCTTTTTCCGGCTTCCCATGAAAAAGGTCGAAAATTGTAGTGAATTTGAACGGAAAATGTGCTATGATGATACCACGAATATTTCAGCAGATCGCAAAAGCGCGGGGCGCAGAGCGATCGGGTATCGGATAATGAATTTAAGGTGAATGAATATATGAGAGAACGGATCATGCGCCTTTCCAGAGGAATCGTGGACGCGGAGATGCCGAAGCTGTTCCTTGAACCTGCGAAGGTCGAGGAGACTCTGGGGAGCGATACAGTTTATAAAAGAGAACTATACCTGGCAAGCGAGAATAATTTGTATATCAAAGGTCTTGCCTACTCAAGCCACAGCCGTGTAAGGATCTTAAAGAGTGCCTTCGGAGGCTTAAGAAACCATATTGTCTACGAGGTCGACACCTCCTGGTGCGAGAACGGAGACCTGATCAGGGGAAACTTCACGCTTGTCACGAACAGCGGAGAACTGGAGGTTCCTTTTCTTTTTCGTGTCGAGATGATCGAGTCCGTCCGTGTCCTGTCAACCCTGAAGACGATGGAAGACTTTGTGGAGCTGGCGAAAAGAGATATGGATCTGGCGCTGCGACTTATGGAGTACCGGGATTTTACGGAAGCGCCGTTCTTTAAGGACCTGAAGATCCGCACGATCTATGAGGGATTGAAGGGACATGGAAACCGCCAGAATGCATTGGAAGAGTTCTTCCTGGCAGCAGGCGTGAAGGAGCCGATCGAACTGACTCTTTCGACGGCGAAAAAGGTCTACGACAGACCGAAGGATATCGTGAGCGATAAAGTAGTCCTCCGGAAGAACACCTGGGGATATATCTATATGGAAGTCCGTGCTGACGGCGATTTCATCGAGATCCCGAAAAAAGTCATCACTCAGGCGGATTTTGAGGATGACCGTCTGGATCTCCGCTTCCGGATCCATCCGGAGCGGATGCACCGCGGAAAGAACCTGGGTGCGATCCGTCTTCTCACGGTCCACGGAGATACGGTGATCCGGATCGAGGCGATGGGAGAGGAACCGGAGAAAAAGCGCGCCGAGGGCGAGATCAGCAAGGCCGGTGTCTGCCGGTATATGAAACTCCGTGAAGCTTATGAGAGCGGACTTTACGACAAAAAACTCGTTCTCGGAAAGATCCAGAATGAGCTGGATGCGATCCGCGGCGCAAACGGCGGTTCCGTGATCCTGTCCTTACTCCAGGCGGAGACGTATCTGGATGCGGGAAGACCGGATCAGGCAGCGTTATGCCTGGATGATTCCTGGGAGACGGTCGCGGCTCTGAGAGACCGTCTCGGAACACTTTACTGCTACTATCAGTACCTTCAGTACCGGTTGGAGCCGGATGAGGAGAAAAAGGACGCGGTGATCCGCCTGTTCCGGAAGAAACTGGAGGATGCCAACGGAAGATTTTATCTGCAGCTTTTACAGCTGAAAATGATGCCGGAGATGTATGAGGAGGAGGAAGCGCTCGCGGAGAGCTTTAAGATGCAGTATAAGAACGGCTGCCGCAGCCCGTTCCTCTATATCGAGACGATCAGGCTTTTCGGGAAGAACCCGGAGCTTTTAAAGACGATGGATGTCTTTGAGATCCACGCTCTCTACTACGGGGCGATGAACGGACTTGTGGGGGAGGAACTGGCGGAGCGGATCTGTGCGCTGGCGCCGGGGGCGAAATTCTTCCACCGCCTGTATTACAGACTGCTCGCAAAGCTTTATGAAAAGTATCCGACGAAGGAGATGCTGACTGCGGTATGCTGTCTCCTGATCAAGGGAAATGTCCGCGGAAAAGAGAGCTTTTCGTGGTATGAAAAGGGGATCAGCCAGGAGATCAGTCTCACGAGGATCTATGAATATTTCCTCTATGCGCTTCCGGATTCCTACGAGCAGATGATGCCGCGCCAGGTCCTTTTATACTTCTCCTACGAGAGCGCCCACCTGGACCAGAAGAGCCGGGCGGCTCTCTACGCGAACGTGGCTGCCTATATTCCTCAGGATGATCCGCTCTATAAAAAATACGAGCGCGAGATGGAAAAGTTTGCCATGGAGCAGCTGTTCGAGTCCCGGATCAATAAGAGACTCGCGGTGATCTACAAACATATCATCTACCGGGACATCATCGATGAACAGGTGGCGCGGGTCTTACCGGGGATCTTAAAGGCGAACCGGATCCGGGTCAAAGATTCGGCGATGAAATATGTGATCGTCTCCAACGAGATCCTGACCGGCGAGGACGCTTACCCACTGCAGGACCAGACGGCCTATGTGCCGCTGTTTTTTGAGGACAGTGTGATCATGTTCCAGGATACCTTCGGAAATAGGTATCTGGACGTGGAATATACGAAAGAACCGGTTCTAGACGAGAAAGAACTGGAAGAAAAATGCTTTGAGATGTATCCGGAGCACCCGATGTTAAAGATGAAGGCGTGCCTGGAGATCATGAAGAAAAAAGATCTCGATAAAGAGGATGTGACTGAGCTCGAGACGGCTCTGGACAACCTCCCGGTGAAACCTGCCTATCAGCAGAAGATGCTGACGAGGATCATTTCCTATTACCGCGCGGCTCTCTCAGGCGATGATGAGGTGATGGACGCGGAGGGCGGTGCGTACCTCTTAAAACTTGATAAAAAGACACTCTCCAGACCGGAGCGTGTGGATGTCTGTGAGACGCTGATCGTCCAGAGTTACATGGTCCAGGCCTACGAGATGATCAAAGAGTTCGGCGAGGAGCAGATCCGCGTGAAACGGCTTGCGGCCCTTGTATCCCAGCTGATCCTGGACCGGATGTTCGAGGAGGATGAGCTGCTTCTCCACCTCGCGGGCCGCGTATTCGCGGACGGTCACGGAGACAGCGTGATCCTTGATTATCTCTGTGAACATTATAACGGCAGCGGCGAATCCATGTACCGGATCCTTGCGGAGGCTGTGAAGACCCATGTGGAGACATACGATCTGGAGGAGCGCCTGCTTGCCCAGTACCTGTTCTCCGGCTGTGAGAAACATATGGACACGGTATTTGATCTCTATGCGTCGAGAAAAGAGACCAGCGATGTGATTGTGAAGGCGTACTTTACGGTGAAGTGTACGGAGTATTTTCTGCGGGATGTCGTCCCGGGGGATAAAGTGTTTGCGTACCTGGAAGGCGCAATCCATGGGATGGAGCTTCGGAAAGTCCCGGAAATCTATCTTCTGGCACTGGCAAAATTCTACTCTGGCCAGGCATCCATCTCCGAGGAGCAGAAAGAGCTTCTCTCCCGGATGATGGATATTCTCTCCGCACGCGGTATGGTATTTGCGTGGTATAAGGATCTGGCGAGATATGTGGAAATGCCGGGCGAAGTCATGGACAAGGAGATCATTGAGTACCATGGACGGCCGGACGGAAGACCGATCTTAAAGATCCGGATCCTGCCGGATGAGGAAGAGTTCCATGAGGAAGAGATGAATATGGTCTATAAGGGGATCTATGTGCGTCAGAAGCTCTTATTTGACGGCGAGATCATGGAATACGAGATCTGGGAGAATGAGGACGGAACGATGGTGAAGAAGGCGGAGGGCGAAGTGACCTGCAGCGAACCGGCGACCGGGGACAAAGGCAACCGCTTTACGGCTCTGAATTCCATGAATCTCTATCTCGGAATGAAGGATGACCGGAAATTGAAAGAAAGCATGACAGAATATGTGACGGACAGTCAGATCGCGAAAAAACTGTTCCGTCTGGCGTAACGAGGACAAAGGAATGGAGAAACTGATCATTGGCATCGACCTCTGCGATAACTACACCCAGGCAGCTGTCCTGGGGCGTGAGGATGCGTGGATGCTCCCGACCGTCATCTGCAGAAAGAAGGCTGCGGAAGAGTGGTATGTGGGGGAAGATGCGTACAAATATACGCTGGTGGGCGAGGGAGTCATCGTTGACAAGCTCCTGAGCCTGGCGGCAAAAGAAGGAACGTCCACTATCGGAGGCGTGAAATACGGCGGAATGGAGCTGCTGCAGAGATTCCTGGGCAGCATCCTCGCCATGGTCCGGGCAGAGTACGGCGGGCAGAAGATCGACGAGCTGGTCATCAGCCTGAAAAACATGGAGATGAAGCTTTTAGAAGGTCTTACGGCCAGCGTGGAGGCCCTCGGCGTTCCGAAGGGATGCATCCATATCGCAAGCCACACGGAATGTTTTGTCCACTATGTGTTAAACCAGAGGAGAGACGTCTGGGGAGGCCAGGTGGGGATGTTCTCCCTGTCGGATGAAGATCTGCGCTACTATGAACTGAAGGTCACGAGAGGACCCCGCCAGATGACGGCCATGGCGGAGCACGAGGAGCTGGAAGAGGGCTTTAGCCTGAGCGTCCTGGATACAGGCTCCGGGGCAAAGATGGCGGATAAGATCCTCTGCGCCTGCGGGGAGCGTTTTCTGCAGAAAAAGATCTTTTCCTCGATCTTCCTGACGGGAAAAGGCTTTGCGAGAACAGACTGGGCGCCGGAATTCATGAAACAGATCTGCAACAGGAGAAGAGTCTTTGTGGAGACGGCTCTCTTTGCGAAGGGCGCTGCCATGAAGGCGGAGGAATACTTAAATGAGAGCGATTCCCCGTCATTTGTCTGCCTCTGTGAGGGCAAATTATGGTCCACGGTCTCCATGGAGGTCATGAAGCGGGACGCGAAGTCGGAGCTCGTCCTGGCATCTGCCGGTGAGAGCTGGTATGAGGCGAGAAGTGTGGTCGAAGTGATCCCGGACGGGGAACGTGAGATCACGTTTACGATCACGCCGCAGCAGGAGCCGAAAAAGAAACGCCAGGTGAAGGTTACCCTTGACGGATTCCCGGAGCGTCCGAATAAGACGACGAAGATCCGGGTGGCTGTCGGCTTCCTCGATGAGAAGACGATGGTGGTCAAGCTCACAGACCAGGGATTCGGGGAGCTGTTCCCGAAGACGGACGCGGTGGTCCGCCAGGAGGTGACGTTATGAGTCTGATTCTCTGCAGACAGGAGCCTGTGAAGATTCCTCTTTATATCGAAGATCTTGGGATCCATATCTATTCTTCCCAGGAGCTCTGCTATGTGATCTACAATAACCCGCTGCTGGTTCTGGAGGACTTTATCGACAGCCGCCTCACGGAGTTCCTCCGGAGTGAGCTGCGCATGCCGTTCCTCGCGGAGAAGATCGAAAAATGGATGGAGAGCCGCGGTGCGACGGAGGAGATCCTGTATCTGATCCTTCAGGAGTGCAACTATTATTCCCCGAAGGAGCAGGCTGCTTACCGTCAGACGGTAAACGGATTAAAGAAGCTCACGGAGGAAGAATACAAGAAACGCCGTGCGGATTATTTTTACGGTCTTGATCTCTTCGGAAAAGCAGTCACGATCTACGAGCAGATCTTAGACGGGGCAGGACGCCATCTCTCCGGGGATTTCCGCGGGAAAGTCTGGAACAACATTGCAGCCTGCTATGCGAAGCTTTTCTGCTACCAGAAGGCGATGCATGCCTACGAGAACGCCTGGAATGCAAAGGCGGAGGCGGAGTATGTGAAGCGCATGTACTTCCTCACGGCGCTGAATCCGGAGCTTAAATTAAAAGATAAGTTCCAGGAAATGATCGGGGAAGACGACAAGGAAGTCTGGGATCAGGAAGTGAAGGAGGCAAGGGAAGAGGCGGAAAAAGCGCCGGAGACCTTAAAACTTGCCGCTGTGTTCGAGAAAGACCCGGCCGGCCGGATCGCGGCGGCGGGGGATGTGCTGAACCGCTGGAAGATGGAATACAGGAGAATGCTGTAAGATCATTTTCACGGGCAGAAGTTTTTGGACCGGAAAATCCTGTGTGATACAGGGACAGTGGTGGATTTTGCTGACTTTTTCCTTGACATTTTATCAGGATTCTACTATATTAGGAAAGAGCAGTCGGAAAATATTTGCGGCTGTGAAGCGAACCGGATGAAAGAAAGAGCCGGTCTGGGAAACAAGTGAAAAGCTGGGAAGAAGAGGAGTACATTTTTTGCGCCTCCAGAGAGAACTGTCCATTGGCTGGAAGACGGTTTGGGAATGCGGAAATGGAAGGTAGCTTCGGAGCCGGAGCAGTGAACGGAAAGTAGCTGTTCCCGGGGAGAAACCTCGTTAAGAACAAATGAGATACTGTCTGAAGGATCGGAAGGTCCTGGGGATGGTGAATAAAGGTGGTAACGCGGTGATTCGCCCTTTGCATGAATGTGCAGAGGGCGTTTTTGTTTTAGCGGGAAAGTCCGGCAGGATTTCCGGAAAAACAAAAGGCACCGGCAACAGGAGTACAAAACGATGACAAAGAAAGATTCCAAACAGAAAAAAGTACAAATCACAAACTGCGAGACCTGCGCCTTTTACACATATGATGAAGAGTATGGCTACTACGTCTGCGAGGCGGATCTGGACGAGGACGAGATGTCTGCGTTCCTTCGGGGAAGTGATTTTTCCTGCGGGTTCTACCAGCTTGATGATGAATATGCCATCGTAAGAAAACAGATGTAGAAAAGAATAAGGAGAAGACCATGAAAGAACTGGAAAAGACCTACAATCCGGCGGACATTGAAGACCGCCTGTACCAGAAATGGCTGGACAACAAGTATTTCCATGCAGATGCGGAGAGAGGAAGACGTGAGGGCAAGAAGCCGTTCACGATCGTAATGCCGCCGCCAAACATCACAGGACAGCTTCATATGGGCCACGCTCTTGACAACACGATGCAGGATATCCTGATCCGTTACAAGAGAATGCAGGGCTACGAGGCACTATGGCAGCCGGGTACTGACCACGCAGCCATCGCTACCGAGGTCAAGGTTATCGACAAGTTAAAGAAAGAGGGCATCAACAAGAACGACCTCGGACGTGAGGGATTCTTAAAAGAGGCCTGGAAGTGGAAAGAGGAGTACGGCACAAGGATCATCAAGCAGCTCCACAAACTCGGTTCCTCCGCGGATTGGGACAGAGAGCGCTTCACGATGGACGCAGGCTGCTCTGAGGCTGTTTTAGAAGTATTTACACGCCTTTATGAAAAAGGATATATCTACAAGGGATCCCGAATCATCAACTGGTGTCCGGTCTGCAAGACATCCATCTCCGACGCTGAGGTTGAGCACAAGGAGCAGGACGGCTTCTTCTGGCACATCAACTACCCGATCGTAGGCGAAGAGGGAAGATTCGTTGAGATTGCGACGACAAGACCGGAGACACTGCTCGGCGATACAGCCGTTGCCGTAAATCCGGAGGACGAGCGCTACAAAGACATCATCGGAAAGATGTTAAAGCTTCCGCTCACAGACCGCGAGATCCCGGTGATCGCAGATGAGTATGTTGACAAGGAATTCGGAACCGGCTGCGTAAAGATCACACCGGCTCACGACCCGAACGACTTCGAGGTCGGAAAACGCCACAACCTGGAAGAGATCTGCATCATGAACGACGATGCGACGATCAATGTTCCGGGCAAATACTTCGGCATGGACCGCTATGAGGCGAGAAAAGCCATGGTCGAGGATTTGAAGGAAATGGGACTTCTCGTGAAAGTTGTTCCGCACAGCCACAATGTCGGCACCCACGACCGCTGCGGCACGACCGTAGAACCGATGGTAAAACCGCAGTGGTTCGTAAAGATGGACGAGATGGCAAAACCGGCCATCGAGGCATTAAAGAGCGGCAAATTAAGATTCGTTCCGGAGAGCTTCGGAAAAACATATCTCCACTGGCTCGAGGGAATCCGCGACTGGTGTATCTCCAGACAGCTCTGGTGGGGCCACAGGATCCCGGCTTACTACTGCGAAGAGTGCGGTGAGATGACGGTTGCAAAGATGATGCCGGAGAAGTGCCCGAAATGCGGCTGCACACACTTAAAGCAGGATGAGGACACCCTCGATACCTGGTTCTCCTCCGCATTATGGCCGTTCTCCACACTCGGCTGGCCGAAGGAGACCGACGAGATGAAGTATTTCTATCCGACAGACGTTCTCGTCACCGGATACGACATCATCTTCTTCTGGGTCATCCGTATGGTATTCTCCGGACTTGAGCAGACCGGTGAGTGCCCGTTCAATACGGTCCTGATCCACGGCCTTGTCCGCGATTCCCAGGGACGCAAGATGAGTAAGTCCTTAGGAAACGGGATCGATCCGCTGGAAGTCATCGACAAGTACGGTGCAGATGCTCTCCGTATGACTCTTATGACAGGAAATGCTCCTGGAAACGATATGCGTTTCTACTGGGAGAGAGTCGAGGCGAGCAGAAACTTCGCAAACAAGGTATGGAACGCGAGCCGTTTCATCATGATGAATATCGAGAAGGCACCGGCAGGCGAGGCGAAGCTCAGTGACCTTACGGCAGCAGATAAATGGATCCTCTCCAAGGTCAATGATCTTGTGAAGGAAGTTACGGAAAACATGGACAAGTACGAGCTCGGAATTGCCCTCCAGAAGGTTTACGATTTCGTTTGGGAGGAGTTCTGTGACTGGTACATCGAGATGGTAAAACCGCGTCTCTGGAACGATGAGGACCAGACGAAGGCAGCGGCGATCTGGACATTGAAGACAGTCCTGATCAATTCCTTAAAGCTTTTACATCCGTTCATGCCGTTCATCACGGAAGAGATCTTCTGCAATTTACAGGATGAGGAGCCGTCCATCATGATCTCCTCCTGGCCGGTATATAAGGAAGAGTGGAATTTCGCCGAGGATGAGCATGCAGTCGAAGTCATCAAGGAGGCTGTCCGCGCGATCCGTAATGTGCGCACATCCATGAACGTTCCGCCGAGCAGAAAGGCAAAGGTGTTCGTTGTGACTGAGGATGCTGATCTCACAAAGATTTTTGAGAACAGCCGTGTATTCTTCAGCACGCTTGCTTCTGCGAATGAGGTTGTGATCCAGAAGGATAAGACAGGAATCGGCGAGGATGCCGTATCCGCAGTGATCCCGAAGGCAGCGATCTATATGCCGTTTGCGGAGCTTGTTGATATCGAGAAGGAGACGGAGCGCCTGAAGAAGGAAGAGGAGCGTCTTACGAAGGAGCTTGCGCGTGTAAACGGAATGCTTGCGAATGAGAAGTTTGTGAGCAAGGCGCCGCAGGCGAAGATCGATGAGGAGAGAGCGAAGCTTCAGAAGTATACAGAGATGATGGAGCAGGTGAAGACTCGGTTGGCGCAGCTTGGAAAGTAAGTGATAGCGCGAAAGTGCTGATGATATAGGGGGCAGCCGCAGGTGTTTTGGGCCTGTGGCTGTTCTGCGTTTTGGCGGGGAAAGTGCGGACTTCGGGTGTTGGCGAGAGTACGCGGTGAGCGTCCGGACAGGAGTGCCCGGGGATGCGGGGATGGTTCCTCTAAGCTCCCGGGTGACTGCTAAAGGCGGAAAAGAGATGACACAACTCGCTTCGCTCAAACAAGTGTCATCTTTTTTCCAACGCATTCACCCGCGAGCTAAGAGGAAGCCAGATCCCCGGATCAAGGGCACTCCTGTCCGGATGCTCACCGCTGGTGGCTGGCAATGATATATGGGTCGCTCGCTGGCGCTTTGCTCGGTGATGGCGGTGAATGTCCATGTGTGGTGAGTTTTGCTGGAATGCGTCGAATTGTTCCGATATGTTTGGGTTGCAAAACGCAGGAGAAACGGGTATCATATGTGGGAGAAGCAGGTCACGACGAGGAGGAGTTTTCTTGGAGTACATAACGATGCAGGACGCGTGGGATCAGATCGAGGCAATCCCGGGGTATGCGAGGAAGAAGAGCGGGATCCCGAAGATACGGGAGTTTCTCGGGCTTTTGGGCGATCCGGACCGGGAGTTTCAGGTGATCCATGTTGCCGGGACGAACGGAAAGGGTTCGGTTTGTGCTTTTTTGACATCGATGCTCTGCGAAGCGGGAATCCCGTGCGGAACGTTTGTTTCGCCGCATCTGGTGGATATCCGGGAGCGGTTTCTGATCGGCGGGGTGATGGTCCCGGAGGCGGATTTTGTAAGGGCGTTTCTGGAGGTGCAGGCTGCCTGTGAGAAATGGACTGCGCGGGGAGAGCTTCATCCTACCTACTTTGAGTTTTTGTTTTACATGGGACTTTGTATTTTCCGGAATGCCGGTGTGAGGGTTCTGGTCCTGGAGACCGGGATGGGAGGTACATATGATGTGACGAACGTGGTGGAGGATCCGCTTGTTTCGGTCATCACGTCCATCAGCATCGATCACACGGCGTTTCTGGGATCGACGATCGCGGAGATCGCGGCGCACAAGGCGGGGATCATAAAGCCGGGCCATCCTGTGGTATATGACTGCAGTTCTCCGGAGGCGGCAGCGGTGATTTCTGCGAAGGCTGAGGAGCTGGGAGTACAAAAGTTTCCTGTGACACCGGAGACGGCGGGTCGCGGGATTCGAACCTGTCTCGCGGATATGGAGGCTGATACGGCTGCCCGGCTGGACAGAAATCTGCTGGAGCTGTCTTACCGCGGCAGAGAGGTACCGTTTGAGATCCCGTTTGAGGCGCCTTACCAGTTTATGAATGCGGCGCTGGCGATCCGGGCGTTAGATATCTCGGGACTTCCTGTGACACCGGAGCAGGCGAAGGCAGGGGTTCGGAAAGCAAAATGGCCCGCGCGGATGGAACAGATCTGTCCGGGCGTATACCTTGACGGGGCGCACAATGAGGATGGGATCCGGGCGTTCCTGGATGCGGCCTGCAGGCTGAAGAAATTGCGGGATCCGGATCATGTGAGGATCCTGTTTGCGGTCTCCGCGGACAAGAAGTACCCGGAGATGCTGGCTGAGATCAGAGAGCGTCTGCAGCCGGATTTCTGGATCCTTGCGAAGATGGAGTCCCATCGGACGCTTTCCGTCAGGGAACTGGAGGAGGCGGCAAAAGTGCTTGCCGATCAGGAATGCGGGAAAAAAACGGAAATCCTGGTTTGTCCGGATGTGAAAGAGGCGTTAAACCGTCTGTTCCGCATTCACGGGGAACATGATCTGACTTTGATCGCCGGATCGCTGTATCTGGCGGGGGAAGTGAAGGAGTGTTTCGGGAATTCAGGCTGAGAAAAGTGATAACGGATGCCGCGGAAGATACGAAAGCGGCAGCAGGAGCGGCGGTCTCGTGCATGGAACGGACTGCAGCGATAAAGGAGAGACAGATATGATCAATTTTGAAGAAGAGATCGAGCGTTTTAAACCGAGTCTGGAGGTCGAGGCGGTCAGCGATGCGATCGTAAAGAGTGACCTCACAGATATGGCTGACATCATGATGGACATCATGAAGGATATCAAGAAGGAAAAGTAATATATGGATGAAATGCAGAAGATCCAGTACGCGGCGAACAGCTATTATAACCGTGGTCTGGAAATGGCAAAGGAGAGAAACCTTTCCGGGGCGGCGAGATTTTTAAAGCGCGCCCTGCAGTTTAATAAATACCACACGGATGCCAGAAACCTTCTGGGACTCATCTTTTACGAGATGGGGGAGACGTCGGATGCGCTGATCCAGTGGGTCATCAGCATCAATCTCCAGCCGGACAACAACCGCGCGGACCATTACCTTGACGAGGTGCAGAGAAAGCCGGGACAGCTGGAGATCGCGAGCCAGATGGTGAAGAAATTCAACCAGGCACTGTTTTATGCGCAGAATGACAGCGATGATCTCGCAGTTCTGCAGTTAAAGAGGATCGTCGACGAGAAGCCGAATTTCGTGAAGGCGCATCTGCTCCTCGCGCTCCTCTACATGGAGCACGGCGATTATGTGAAGGCAGGAAAGTCCCTGGTCAAGGTGCTCCAGATCGACAACAACAACGAGAAGGCCACCCGGTACATGGAGTATGTAAAAGAGCATACCGGAAAGGCGGAGGTGGAAAAGAGAAAGCTGAAAAATGCGTTCTCCCACCGGGAAATGCAGGATGATGATGTGATCCTGCCGCCGACTTATAAGGAGAATACAGGCTGGCAGTCGATCATCAATATCGGCATCGGTCTTGTCCTGGGCGCGGTCATGGTCGTATTCCTCATCATGCCGGCGAGAGAGCGGGCGCTCAATTATGAACATAATCAGGAGATGCAGTCCTACACGGATAAGCTGAATCTCGCAAACCAGGAGACGGACAAGTTAAAGCTCCAGGCTGAGGATTACCAGAAGCAGAAGGAGGACGCGGAAGGTCAGTTAAATGACCTGAAGGGGGATTCAGGAAGCACGGTAAACCAGTATGCGACACTCGCAAAGATCCTCGATGCGTACCGAAAAGGGGACATGAACACGGCGGTTTTAAGCTATGTGGACATGGATCAGTCGAAGATCACGGATGACAGTTCTGTGGCGATCTTAAATGAGATCAAAGCGGACATGGACACAAATGCCCCGGCGGTCCTTATGGCGGCGGCTGCTCAGTCCACAGCTGCCGGTGACTATGACACAGCGCTCCACTATTATGAAAAATACATGGAGATCGACGACAAGAACCCGGAAGTCATCTACGACATGGGCATGGTGTACAAGTCAAAGGGCGACACCGACAATGCGAACCAGATGTTCGGACAGGTCATCATGAACTTTGCGGATTCGGAGTTTGCGGAGAAGGCGAAGACGGAGCGGGGATACTAGAAATCAAATAAAAATGATCAAGAGACTTTACAGAAGAAAAGCTGTGAGGTCTCTTTTTGTTTGGCCGGAAATAATCAGATTATAGAAAAGGAGAGGAAGAACATATGGAAGATTCATTTGTATACGAGGCGAAAGGCCCGACACTCATCATTCATCTGCCGAAGGAGTTTGACCACCATAACTGCAGAAATCTGCGGTATGAGACGGATCTTCTGATGGCGGAAAATTATGTTTCCAGGATCATCTTTGATTTTACGCGGACGCGGTTTATGGACAGCTCCGGCATCGGGGTCCTCTTAAACCGCTACAAGCAGATGAAGGCGGGTCACACAAGCTTTTACGGCGCCTGCCCGCAGGTCATGCGCGTTCTGAAGGTTGCGGGGATCCTGGGACTGATGCACCAGTATGAGTCAAAGGAAGAAGCGATCTACAGCAGGGAGGTATAGGGATGGAGACGACGGTGAAGAATGTGCAGAATGGGAAAGGCGAGGAGACGGCGGCGTGTGAGACGATGGAACTCGTGATGGAGAGCCGGTCCGAGAATGAGGAGTTTGCGAGAGTTGTCGCGGCTGTCTTTGCGAGCCGCCTGGATCCGACCCTAGAAGAGCTGGATGACATCAAAACGGCAGTCTCGGAGGCGGTAACGAATGCGGTGATCCACGGATACCGGGGCGGGAAAGGGAAAATAACTCTCGCTGCGACGGCATGGGAAAAAGAGCGGCTGTTTTCCGTGACGGTCCGGGACGAGGGCGTCGGGATCGCGGATGTGGAGCAGGCGATGGAGCCGATGTTCACGACATGCCCGGAGGACGGTCGGTCCGGCATGGGATTTTCCTTCATGGAGGCGTTTATGGACCAGGTGGAGGTCGTCTCTGCGCCGGGAAAGGGAACCTCCGTCACGATGAAAAAGAAGATCGGCAGGTGACGGGATGGCGGACACTGCGGAACTTTTAAAATGTTCACACGCAGGGGATAAAGAGGCGAGAGACCGGCTCGTTATGGGGAATGCAGGGCTTGTCTGGAGTATTGCAAAGAGGTTTGCGGGCCGTGGAACGGAAGTGGAAGATCTGTTCCAGATCGGAAATATCGGGCTCATGAAGGCCATTGACCGGTTTGACACAGAGCTTGGCGTCCAGTTTTCAACGTATGCGGTACCGATGATCCTCGGTGAGATCCGCCGGTTTCTCCGCGACGACGGCATGATCAAGGTCAGCAGGCCGTTAAAGGAGCTTGCCGGGAAGGTAGGAGCGGCGAGAGAGAAGCTGGAAGCGGATCTCGGGAGGGAGCCGACCGTGGAGGAACTTGCAAAGTCCGTCGGGGCGAGCCGTGAGGAGGTGGCGGCGTCCATGGAAGCCGGGGCGAGAGTCGGATCCATCTATGAGCCGTTTGATCCCGGTGACGGGACCGGCGGCTGCCTGGCCGATAGGATCGCGGAAAAGACATCGGAGAACGACCGTGTCCTGGATCGGATCGTTTTGTCAGAGCTTCTCTCTGACCTCGGAGAGCGGGAACAGCAGCTCATAAAGCTGCGCTATTTTGAAAACCAGACCCAGACTGCAATCGCATCCCGACTTGGAATTTCACAGGTTCAGGTGTCTAGGCTAGAGAAGAAGATCCTGCGGGAGATGCGGGAGAGGATGATGGGGGAGTGATCTCAATACCCCCAAAAAAAAGTGCCGAATAGTGCCGATAAAATGCCGGATAGTGAACAAGAACGACAGATTTATAAATATGTGCTGGAAAATGAGATACAAAAACTTAGGTTAAGACAGAAAAAATCAGGCCGCAAATAAAACCTTGCATAAAACCATTCCATCCTGCGCATCCTTCTCTTGACAGAAAAGTTTGGATGAAAAGGTGGAATGTGAAATGAAACCGTTGAAAGACTATGTGGAGATTATTTTTGCGGTGCTGGCGCTGGCGGCTCTGGTGTTTGTGTTCTGGTATTTTCTTGTGGCGGTTCCGGCGAAACATGCGGAGCAGTCCGGGACGTTTGTGATGGTTCCGGGGGCGGAAGCTCCAGTCCGGAAAGGGAGTGTCACAGGGATCTTAAAGACACTTGAGGACGTGGAAAGAAAGCCGTGGAAGGCATGAGCAGTACGACGGTCTATTTAAAGATCCCTCAGGTGAAAGAGGTTTATGAGACGGAAGTGTATCTGGGGATGATCGCAGATGTCCACAGCAGCGACAGGGCTGCGGAGGCGAAGACGAAAGCCGTGAAGGTCACCTCATTTTCCGGAAAGGGAAAGGAGGCGGCCTATGTCGGAAACATCATGGATCTTGTGGAAAAGATCGAGAAGACCGGGCAGAATATCCAGGTGGACAATCTCGGAGAAACAGATTTTGTTGTCACATACCGGGCGAAGAGGAGGAAAAGCCGCCTATGGGAGTGGATGAAGACGGGACTTGTCTCTGCGGTGGCTTTTTTCGGGGCAGCATTTGCGATCATGACCTTCAACAATGACGCCAATGTGACGGATGTATTCGCGAAGCTCTACGAGATGGTCATTGGGACACGGGCGGACGGGCCGACGATCCTCGAGGCGTCTTACTCCGTAGGACTTGCAGTGGGGATCCTGCTGTTTTTCAATCATTTTGCATCCTGGAAGATCACGGTGGATCCGACTCCGATCGAGGTGGAGATGCGCCTGTACGAGGAAAACCTGAATAAGACGCTGATCAAAAACGGCGGGAGAAAGGAGTCGGGGATCGATGTATCTTAGACTTGGACTCCTGGCGTTTGCGGGTCTCGGAGCGGGTGCTGTCATCGCGGCCGGAATCTTTGCCTTTCTTGCGATCATCGGTGTTTTTCCGCGGCTCATCGGTGTGACGCACACGGCAGAACATGTGCTGCTCTATGAGACACTGCTGATCCTCGGGGGAATATGGGGAAATCTGGCGGATCTCTACCGTGTACCGTTTCCGTTTCCTGGGAGAATCGTGCTTGTAATATGCGGCATGTCTGTGGGGATCTTTGTCGGTTGTCTCGTGATGTCACTTGCGGAGACGTTAAAGGCGCTTCCTGTTTTAAACAGACGGATCCGGCTTGCGGTGGGACTTCAGTATGTGATCCTGGCTGTGGCAGCGGGGAAAGTGTTTGGGGCAGCAGTGTATTTTATAAGAGATTTCGGATAATGAAAAGCTGCTTTCGGGCAGCAAAAAGCCCATGGCTGCAGAGAAATCCTGCAAAGTGCCTGTCAGTCTGTGCCGGTTGAAATTCTGCGCCGGAGTGTATGTGTGTCTGAGTTGAAAATTATGAGGTGAAACTTATGGAGATCGACAAAAAAGAATACGGAAACTATGTAAAGCAGGTGACGCCGGTCCACAACACTTGGAAAAATCTCTGGCGCGCATTCCTGGTCGGCGGACTGATCTGCATGTTGGGGCAGATTCTGACTTCTGTCTATATGTCTTTCGGTATCGAAAAAGAGAGCGCTGCGTCATGGACAACCTTAAGTCTCATCGGACTCAGCGTGATCCTCACGGGAACCCATATATACCAGAAAATCGTAAAATTCGGCGGTGCCGGAGCGCTCGTTCCGATCACCGGTTTTGCAAATTCGGTGGTTTCGCCGGCAATCGAATATAAGGCGGAGGGCCATGTCTTCGGGATCGGCTGCAAGATCTTTACGATCGCCGGACCGGTGATCCTCTATGGGATCTTTGCGAGCTGGGTACTCGGAATGGTGAAATTTTTCTGGAGATTCTAGGAAAATTCGGATCTTATACAGTCGAACGGTCTCTTCGTATGCTTTTGTATTTTACAATATTTCAGCTAAAAAGTCCTTGACTTAAACCTAAGTTTAAGTTTTATGATCATATCAGAAAATGAACTTATGCGGCTGTGTGAAAGAACAGCCGCAAACTTTTTATCACAAAAAGGAGGACATTATGGCACAGAAAATTTTACCGGGAACCGGCGGAGAACATTATATTCCATATGAAGAGAGAACGGGGGAGGAGTCTGTTGTATACTTTACAAGAGATCTCTCCCCGGAAGGTCTGAGAAAGATCTACGAAGGAAGCAGTCAAAGATGTAAAGCCGTTTGAGGGCTGATCGTAACGCACGAAAAGCAGATATGGAAATAAAATATGGAAATGAGAAAGATGCTGAAATTCAGAGAGTGCTGGATTTCCGCATCTTTTTTTGCATTTTGGGGAAGATATCGGTATCAAACATTTGCATGCTGTCACAGTGTACGGAAACTTCTTGACCATGAATGGCAACGGGAAAGCCGGAGCAGCAGATCATATGGGAGAAGTTGCGGAACAGTTGTTTGGCTATGAGCAGGCAGCGAAAGCGGATTGTAAATATCCGCTGAGAAATAAAAGACAGGAGCAGGAATGAAATGAAGGGAAAAACAGGAGAAGGAAAAAAACAGCGGGGTCGGGCGAGCATTGTATTTGAAACTCCGCCAGTGATTACCGCCGCAGCTTCAACCGTGGGAAAGAAGGAGGGAGACGGGCCGTTAGGGACATGTTTTGACCGGGTGGAGCTGGATCCCATGCTGGGGAAGAAAACGTGGGAGGAGGCGGAGAGCGAGCTTCAGAGCAGGACCGCGGGGCTTGTGATCGAAAAGAGCGGGCTTTCCAGGGAGGAGATCCGGTACTCGTTTGCGGGCGATCTTCTGGCTCAGCTCATTGCGACGTCGTTCGGGAATGTGAATCTGGAGATCCCGATGTTCGGACTTTACGGGGCATGTTCCACGATGGGAGAAGGACTGGGGCTGGGTGCCATGTGCGTGGAGGGCGGATTCGCAGACCATGTGCTCGTGAGCGCGTCCAGTCATTTTGCCTCGGCGGAAAAGCAGTTCCGGTTTCCGTTGGAGTATGGGAATCAGCGGCCGTATTCGGCGACATGGACGGTGACAGGCTGCGGTGCGGTGATCCTATCTTCCGGGAGTTACCGGGGAGAGGAGCCGCCGCTTGCGAAGATCACGGCGGTGACGACCGGAAAGATCGTGGACATGGATTTTCATGATTCCATGAACATGGGCGCGGCGATGGCGATGGCGGCGCTCGATACGATCGTCAGGAATTTCCGGGATCTCGGGGTGGATGAGACGCATTACGATCAGATCATTACCGGTGATCTCGGGACTGTCGGAAGGAGACTTCTTCTCGATTATCTCATGCAGGCGGGATACCGGATCGAGAGCCGGTATATGGACTGCGGGATTGAGATGTTTTCACCGGAGGAGCAGGATACCCACGCCGGAGGAAGCGGCTGCGGGTGTTCGGCTGCGGTATTGTGCGGATATATCTTGCCAAAACTGCAGAGTGGAGAGTGGAAACGGGTGCTGTTTCTACCGACCGGAGCACTGCTTTCAACGGTGAGCTTCAATGAAGGAAAAAGTGTGCCGGGGATCGCACATGCGGTGGTGCTGGAGACAGGATGACCGGATAAGCTGCAAGAGAATTCAGTATTAGAGAATCACAATGGGAGAAGGTGTCACTATGGAATATATAAAAGCGTTTGTGGTCGGTGGATTGATCTGCATGCTGGTGCAGATCCTGATGGAAAAGACGAAGATGATGCCGGGGCGGATCATGGTGTTGCTGGTGGTCAGCGGGAGTGTTCTGGGATTCCTTGGCGTTTATGAGCCGTTTGCAGAGTGGGCGGGGGCCGGAGCGACGGTTCCGCTTTTAGGGTTTGGGAATACGCTGTGGAAAGGCGTTGTGAAGGCGATGAGCGAGGATGGTGTGCTGGGAATCTTTAAGGGAGGATTTACGGCGAGTGCGGTCGGGATCAGCGGGGCGCTGGTGTTTGGGTATCTGGGGGCGATCGTGTTTCGGCCGGGGATGAAGGAATAAGGGGGTACGCGGCGGGGAGACTCCGGGCGCGGACGCTTGGTGGATTCCGGGAGGGTTCCTCTAGGCTTGCAGAAGAATGCTAAAGGCGGATAGCTGCGGACACAACTCGCTGCGCTCAGACAAGTGTCCGCAGCTATCCAACGCATTCTCCTGCGAGCCTAGAGGAAGCCAGATCCCGGAATCAGGCGGTCCGTGCCCGGAGGCTCCCCGCCGCTGTGTATTGGCATGGGTGGGCTGCTTTTTGCCCTGGAAGGGCAAAAAGGCGCGGATGTTTGGAATGTGGGGAGATGAGGAGGTATGATAGATGATTTTGCACAGTAAAGGATGTTTCTTCTCCAGGGGATAAAGAGTGATGGCGGCATGTAAAAATACATGGAATCTTTTGCGAATACACGCTATAATACATACATTATGAGAATACTGGTCAGTGTTGCCGGAGCGGAGGAAGATGGATGACTCGTGGAGGGGATGCTGAGTCTATCGTATGGATATGGTGTGGGATGACTGACAGAAGGAGACAGGATCGTTTATGGCGAAGGTGAGTGATGTTTTGAAGCTTCCGGTCATGCGGGGAGTGCGTGTCCTTGCGGGAGCAGCGGGGCTTTCTGGGAAAGTGGAGCATGTGACGGTGATGGAGGTTCCGGAGATCAGGCAGTGGTTGAAGGGGAATGATTTTCTGATCACAAGTTTTTATTCTGTGAGGAAGAGTGAGGAGGAGCAGTGTGCGCTGATCCGGGAGGTCGCGGACATTTGCTGTTGTATCGCGGTGAAGACGGGGCCGTATGTGGCGTGTATCTCAGAGCGTGTGCGGGAAGAGGCGGATGAAGTGGGGCTGCCGATCCTGGAGCTGCCGGAAGCTCTTCCTTATATTGATATTATCGTGAATGTGATGAACCTGATCTTCGAGGAAGAAGGAAATTCGGCGATCCTGGAGAAGTATGTGAAGGATATTCTATACGAGAATTACAGTGACAGGGTCCTGATGGCGGAGCGCGGGAGACTTTTTGGGATGGATGTGGAGCATGACTGGTTTGCGGCGGCCGTGATCAATTTTAGGAAGATGGTCATGCCGGACGAGCAGGATTGGAAGGGGATCCGTTTTCTTGCCAGGGCAGTTCTTGGACTCTTTAGGGAGAGAGCGGAGATCACGGAGTGTATCCGGATCCCGTTAAAGAAGGGATATCTTCTCCTGGCAGAGGGAGAGACGGAGGACAAGGTCAGGACGGTCCTTGCGGATCTGTTTACGGAGGAGAAGATCCGGGAACTCTGGGATGCCGGGGCGGACCGGATCGTCTGTGCGGCCGGATCGGTCCGGAGAGGTCTTACCGGGATCCGGGATACATACAGCGATGCGTTTCAGGCGATCCGGGTCCAGAGAAAGCTCTGGCCGGAGACGAGTGTCTGTCAGTATGAAAAAGTCCGGGCATTCTGTGCGCTTCAGGAGTTTTTTGAATCCGGAAGGGGAAAAACATTTGAAGAAATCTTAAAACCTGTGGAGAGTCAGGAGTTCCTCGATACACTTGCAACTTATTTTAGCTGTTCCGGAAACCTCGATCAGGCAGCGGAACTTCTCCATGCGCATAAGAATACCGTGAAATACCGCCTGGGGCGGATCCAGACGCTCACGGGGCTGGATCTTAAGAAACCGGAGGACAATTTTATGATCTATATGGCGGTACTGGCGTGGAAGCTGGGAGCGGGGGTATAGCAGTATAGAATGCAGGGTTCTTTCTTGGTTTACATGACTTCGATTCCCTGAAAATGAAAAACGGAAAACCATGATCCGGGTGGAAGGCGTTGTTTGTCTGTAACGCCAAAAACAATCCTCTTTTTTTGTCGTAATACACATATGATTCTGAGTATTTTGCGTTTATAATGATATTATCAGAAAAACATACTGGAAATCTGTTTCCTGAAGGAGAACAGGCGGACAGTTACGATAAACGTGAGCATACGCAGGAGGAAGCGCATATGAAGCATAAACCCAAGGATATTCAGTACTGTGAAAGGCTGTTTCAGAGTTTTTATGAGATCGGGAGCACGCCGCAGGGAGGTGTGACAAGACTTGGCTATACGGAGACGGAGGACGCGATGCATGAGGTCTTCAAAGGACTCGGCAGGGAACTCGGCGGATCGATCCATACGGATGAGGTCGGAAATACTTATGTGGCCAATACGGACGAGATGGGGTATACGCTGATCGGTTCGCATCTCGATTCCGTGATCGACGGCGGCCGCTATGACGGCGTCGCGGGTGTGATCGCGGGACTTATGGTGATGAAGTGGGCGAAGGAGGACGGTCTCCGGATCCCGCTGCGGGTCGGTGCATTCCGCTGTGAGGAGTCGAGCAATTTCGGCTGCTGTACGATCGGAAGCGGACTGATCACGAAGGAAGTCTACAAGCAGGATATCGGACATCTGACTGCGAAAAACGGGGAGACTCTGGAGCAGATCTTTGCCAGCCGCGGTCTGAACCTTCATCCGAAACAGATCTCCGGTGTGGGGCGTTATCTGGAACTCCATATCGAGCAGGGAAAGGTCCTCGAGGAATATCAGACGGAGGTCGGGATCGTCGGCACGGTCGCGGGACCGATCCGGTACCGGGTGTATTTGAGAGGAATGGCGGAACATTCCGGAGCGACGCCGATGGACATGAGGAGTGACGCGCTGTGTGCGGCGGCGGAGATTATCCTGGAGTTAGAAAAGATCGGAAAGCAGGAATCTGCGTACCAGTCCGTTGCGACCGTCGGCGTAATCCAGAATTATCCGAACGTTTTAAATGTGATCCCGGGACGTGTAGAGATCGGCGTGGACATGCGCGGGATCGATCAGGACAGCTTAAACTGCATGGAACGGAATTTCAAGGCCGCTGTGCGGGAAAGCTGCAAAAAGCGCGGCGTTGAGTATGTGGCGGAAAAGATCAACAGCATCCCGCCGATCAGGATGAGCGCCGAGGTGGAAGACGGCCTGGAACAGGCGGCAAAGAAGCTCGGGATCTCGAGCCGGAGAATGCCGAGCGGTGCCGGCCATGATTCCATGTCTTTTGCGGATATCTGCGACACCGGCATGGTATTCATCCCGTGCCGCGGCGGAATTTCCCATAACCCATCTGAGCACACAGAAATTTCAAGTATCTGTGACGGGGCGCGGGTGATGTATGAATATCTGAAAACAGTCGCCGGTTTGCAGGGACAGGAATAGGCAGTGAGTTTGAGCGTGGTGCCTTCGGGTACATGCAGGAGAAAAATTCGGTGCACAATGAAATTCCGGATGAAATTCTGTGGACACGATGCTGACTTGAAAAAGTAAATTCCAGTGCAAAAGTAAATTCCACCGCTCTTTTAAA